>ENA-OOWN01000758-OOWN01000758.1-human-gut-metagenome-genome-assembly--contig:-NODE-758-length-26593-cov-3.489035_pt1 | contig 26593 bp, 20 predicted proteins | sample MGYA00241406_ERZ501319 | MGnify/ENA primary metagenome ERZ501319 (study PRJEB25962, sample SAMEA2042734) | human gut metagenome | biome: human gut; feature: human-associated habitat; material: faeces... | reverse complement strand
TTAACATTCATTCACATCTCTTTTGCGAAAATATTTTGTCAAAATTTAGTCAAGAAAAATTGTAAGTCCGTCACCCGCAATCCTGCCTTCCTGTCACTCCCTTTCCTCTCCTCGCATCAGCCATCAGCAAAAAACAAAGGTGGAACGCAGGCCAACGGAAATTCTCCGCCTGTGTTCCACCTTTACCATATTCATCATCCGCACGCCGGCGCAGCACTCACCACGCCATGCGCACAGCCTTACATATATCCGAGCCAGCGCAGTATGTCGTTCATGTTGGCGACAATCATCAGCAACATCAGTATGATGATGCCCACATACTCGGCGCGTATCATGAACGTCTCGCTCGGTTTGCGGCGTGTCACCATCTCATACAAGAGGAAAAGCACGTGTCCGCCGTCGAGCGCCGGGATTGGAAGAATGTTCATGAAGGCCAATATGATGCTCAGGAACGCCGTCATTAACCAGAACGCATGCCAGTCCCATACAGGCGGGAAGAGGCTTCCTATGGCGCCGAAACCGCCGAGCGACTTCGCTCCGTCGGCCGAGAACACATACTTCATGTCGCCCACATAGCCCGCGAGCACGTTCCAACCGTACTTCACTCCTGCCGGGAAACTCTCGAAGAATCCGTAAGACACGTGTGTCGGTGTGTAATAACCATACATCGACTTCACGAAGAATCCGAGCTCCATGTCATCGCCAAGCGTTGCACCGGCCTTTATTGTCACCGGACGTCCGCCCGCCATGCGCACAAAGGCAAGGTTCACCGTGCGTGCGGCAAGGCTGTCCACATGGTTCTGCGCGGCGGCAAGCATGTCGCGGTGGCGGCCTATCTCATACTGGAAATCGTTGTATGAGTCTATCTTCTTGCCGTCTATCTCTACTATCTGGTCGCCCGCGCGCAGTCCTATGCGGTGCGCTATCGAGTTGTCCATCACCGAGTCTATGCGTGCCGGGATGAACGGACGCGCAAACATAGGCTCCGCCTTCAGCATGCCAAGCAGGTTGATGTCGCCGTTGAGGGCTATCGACATCTTCTTGCCGTCGCGTATGATGTCGGCGCGGTGAGCCTCAGAAAGGTCTCTGAACATATCGGCGCCGAACTCCTTGAACTCGCCTTTCTCCGTGCCCACGAGTCTGTCGCCGTCGCGGAAACCGAGTGCCTTGGCCTCGTTGTTGAACTTCATGCCCATCGTCATGTCCTTAGGACGCACGAAGTCCTCGCCCCAGTAGAACAAGCACATGGAGTAGATGAACAGCGCCAGGACGAAATTCACCAGCACACCGCCCACCATAATGAGAAGCCGTTGCCACGCCGGTTTGGACCGGAACTCCCACGGCTGTACGGGTTGTTTCATCTGTTCGCTGTCGAACGACTCGTCTATCATTCCGGCTATCTTGCAATATCCGCCAAGAGGCAGCCATCCCACGCCGTATGTCGTCTCGCTCTTCTTGGGCTTGAACTCGAACAGGTGGAACCAAGGATCAAAGAATAAGTAAAACTTCTCCACACGAACGCCGAAGAGCTTTGAGAAAAAGAAATGGCCGCCTTCGTGCAGAAGAACAAGAATAGAGATTGCCAGCATGAACTGCAGCAGTCTTATCAAAAAAACTTCCATTATATTTATTAATATGATTTTAGTTGTTCATTAACTCTCTTGCCACACGACGTGCCTCGGCATCGGTCTGCACGTATGTGTCGTAACTCGGCGAGGCGTCGAACGCCACGCGCTCCATTGTGCGCTCTATGATGTCGGCCATGGCGGGGAAAGAGCACTCGCCGCGGCGGAAACCCTCGTTCACAATCTCGTTGGCCGCGTTCACTATGCACGGCATGTTGCCGCCACGGTGTATCGCCTCGAACGCTATGGCCAGACAGCGGAACTTCTCCAGGTCGGGCTCGAAGAACTCGAGCGGATGGCGGAACAGGTCGAGACGGTCGCCGGACAGAGGCAGACGGTCGGGATAGGAGAACGCATACTGTATGGGCAGGCGCATGTCGGGCACGCCGAGCTGCGCCTTCACCGCGCCGTCGCAGAACTGCACGGCACTGTGCACTATCGACTGCGGATGGACGAGCACCTGTATCTTCTCGGCGGGAACGCCGAAGAGCCATTTGGCCTCTATCACCTCGAAACCCTTGTTCATCATCGTGGCCGAGTCGATGGTTATCTTCGCGCCCATATCCCATGTGGGATGCTTCAGCGCGTCGGCGGCTGTCACCGTGGCCATCTGCTCTTTTGTAAAGAGGCGGAACGGGCCGCCCGACGCCGTGAGCAGTATCTTCTCCACCTCGTTGTCGCCCTCGCCCACTATGCTCTGGAATATTGCCGAGTGCTCGCTGTCCACGGGCAGTATAGGCACACGGTTCTCCAGCGCCAGCCGACATATCAGTTCGCCGGCAACGACAAGCGTCTCCTTGTTGGCAAGACATATCTTCTTGTGAGCCTTTATGGCGTGTATCGTAGGCGACAGACCGGCAAAGCCCACCATGGCGGTGAGCACCATGTCGATGGGCGACGCCTCCACTATCTGGTCGAGAGCGTCGCGGCCTGCATACACTTTTATATCGGGAAGGTCCGAAAGCAATTCTTTCAGTCTGTCGTAATGTTCTTCGTTGGCGATGACCACCGCCGCCGGACGGAACTCGCGGGCCTGCTGTGCCAGCTGTTCCACTCTGTTGTTGGCCGTCAGGCAATAGGCTTCAAAAAGATCGTTGTGCTCTCTTATAACGTCGAGAGCCTGAGTGCCTATCGAGCCTGTAGAGCCGAGAATACATATCTGTTTCTTCATAATCTATGCAAATCGAGTAATCCTTCGGGCAGCCGCATTCTCAGCTCGCGGCGGTCGGCGTCGAAGGAATCTATCAAATCCTCATTGGCGGGTATCAGCATCTGCTCACCCTCCGGTGAGTCAACCTCAAACAGCAGGTTTGCGGTGCTGTCGTCCACCGAGCGTATTGTGCCCACCGTGCTGCCGCTGTTCTCGTCGATGAGCGTGAAACCCACTATCTCAGCCCACGACAGCTCGTCGTCGGTGGAGTCTGAAAGTTTCCTTGGGAAAAAGACGGCGCACCCCGTGAGGTCGCGTGCACGCTCCTGCGAGTCGATGCCGCAGAACTTGACGAGCGCCGATGAACTGCCGTTGAAACGGTAGCTCTCCATGAAGAACGGCACCAGAATGCCGTCGATGTCGAGCACCAGATACTCGGCGTCGCAGCGGTCGAACACGTCGTCGTCGAACGCGAACGTCAGTTCGCCTCCCACGCCGTGCGGCTTGCCTATGCGCCCTATTCTGTAAACTTCCTCCTGTCTTATCATATCAGCATCCCGTTCGGGTTATCTTTGCTCCGAGAGCGTTCAGACGCGCCTCTATGTCTTCATATCCGCGGTCTATCTGCGCTATGTTCTCAATGCGGCTCGTGCCCTTGGCGCTCATGGCGGCAATGAGCAACGCGATGCCCGCACGGATGTCGGGACTGGTCATGCGGCCTGCCCTGAGCTGTTTGCGTCGGTCGTGGCCTATCACCACGGCGCGGTGCGGATCGCACAGTATTATCTGAGCCCCCATGTCAATGAGCTTGTCCACAAAGAACAGACGGCTCTCGAACATCTTCTGATGGAACAACACGCTGCCGCGGGCCTGTGTGGCCACAACGATGAGCACCGACAGAAGGTCAGGCGTAAGTCCGGGCCACGGAGCGTCGGCAAGTGTCATTATGGTGCCGTCGATGAACGAGTCTACCTCATAATGATCCTGTCTGGGCACGAAGATGTCGTCGCCGTCTATGTCCACTCTCACGCCCAGACGGCGGAAAGCGTCGGGAATGATGCCCAAGTTGCGCATCGACACATTCTTTATCCTCACGCCCTCGCCCACCATCGCGGCCATTCCTATGAACGAGCCTACCTCAATCATGTCGGGCAGTATGGTGTGGCTGATGCCGTGAAGCGACTTCACGCCTATTATGGTTATGTAGTTCGAACCTATGCCGCTTATGTTCGCGCCCATGCCGTTGAGCATGTGGCAGAGCTGCTGTATGTATGGTTCGCACGCCGCATTGTATATGGTTGTGGTGCCTTCGGCCATCACCGCCGCCATTATTATGTTGGCAGTACCGGTAATCGACGCCTCGTCGAGCAGCATGTAGCAGCCCTTCAGGTGCCTGGCCTCTATGTTATAGACATTGCGGTCGGTGTCTACCACCAGTTCGGCACCGAGATACTTGAATCCCAGGAAGTGCGTGTCGAGCCTGCGCCGCCCTATCTTGTCGCCTCCGGGCTCGGCTATGGTAGCCTTGCCGAAGCGTCCGAGCAGCGGACCCATGAGCAGCACGCTGCCCCTGAGTGCCGAGCACTTCTTCACATACTCGTCGCTGCCGAGATAGCTGAAGTCCAGCTCGTCGGCCTTGAACGTGTAGTCATTCCTCGAGTTGCGCGTCACCTTCACACCCATGTTCTGCAACAGCAGTATGAGGTTGTTCACGTCGAGAATGTCCGGTATGTTCTTTATTCTCACCTCTTCAGAAGTGAGCAGCACTGCGCTTATCACCTCGAGCGCCTCGTTTTTTGCCCCCTGAGGAGATATAGAGCCTTTAAGCGGGTGTCCGCCTTCGATGACAAACGATTCCATGATTATCTTCTTTTGCGTTTGCGTTCAGTTTCCTTAACCTCCATTTTATCAAACTCGAACGTATCCAGATCCAGCTGCACCCGGCCGCCTGTGTATGCAGCCAGGTCCGAAGCCACCTTCTCGTCGTCGGCCGAGCCGTTGCTCCACTGACGCAGATTGCGCTTCATCTGGTTGGCGGTGATGCGTATCAGCTCGTCGCGCTCCGGTCCGTCCTCCATGGTCTTGAGCTTGTCGAACAGCTCGAACATCATGTAGCCGTAGTGCTTCACCGGTATCTTCTTCATTGGATACTCCACCGGTGCCGGCTTCTCGGCTATCTTGCCCGCCTGACTGATGTCGCACGGATAGTCGATGTCGAGCCTGAAACCGCTCATTATGGCAAGATGGTCCCACAGCTTGTGCTCGAAGTCGGGCGTACCGGCTGCCTGCGGAAACATGCGCTCCATTATGGCCACGATGGCATTGGCGCAGCGCTGGCGCTCGTCTCTGTCTTCCAGCGTCACCGCATAGTCTATCATGCTCTGCACCTCACGTCCGTATTCGGGCATGATGAGCTTCTCGCGCTGTGTGTTATAGTCTAAACCTTCTATGTTCATAGGTTGATATTCATTATATGAGTTTTGACGGCTTCTTTGCAACGAAGTCCTTCAGATAGAACGGCACGAAGTATGCCACGTCCTCAAAACGGCCCTCGGCCATGCGTTTCTCGGCTATGGGCGACATCCACTTGGCCAGAGGCTTGACGTCGGGGATGAAACGCGCGTTGGGATGATTTATCTCTTTCATGCACTTGGCGGCGCCGTTGCCGAAGAAATATACAGGTCCGCGGTCGAGATACTCGCGGTAGGTGTCGGCCGTAACGATGTCGGCACCAACGGGACGCACCTCTTTCAGCGAGCGGTCATAGACGGCGGCATACACCTCCATTCGGCGGGCGTCGATCATCGGGCACAGCAGTGCGCCCTCTTCCACCTTCTCGTCAAGAAGCACCGGAACGGCCAACAGCTCGAGTGTGGGGACGGCTATCAGCTTGAGGTCGCGGCCGTAGCACACGCCCTTGGCCATCGACACACCTATGCGCAGGCCGGTGTAAGAGCCCGGACCGCAGCTCACTGCCACAGCGTCGAACGGTATGGCATGGCTGTCGGCAAACGACAGCGCCTCGTCAACAAACGAACCTAACTTCACGGCGTGGTTGGGGCCGTTGAAATCTTCGTTGCTGTAGATGCAGGCTCCGTCCTGACTCACGGCCACCGAACATACGTCGGTGCTCGTTTCTATATGTAAAATACACGACATTTTGTGATTGTTGTTTTATAAAACACGTTTATGCGAAGCCGCACACGGCAGCCCCGCGGTTATCGACATTTCGTATAACTTTTGCAAAGATAATGCAAATAGAATGGTGGACAAAATAAAATCATTTATTTTTCGCATGCCGAAGCCCTAATTTTAACGCACGGACGGCATATCGGCGCAAAAACACGGAACAGTCTTACAGCATGCAGTCATGTCCATATTGTCCATACACCTTTGCGGCGCGGCACACACGGCAACTCACCGCCGGGCACAGCAAAAGACCGACGGCACAAAACAGGACAACTACATACGGAAGCATGTCAGCAGAACCGTGCTTTCTCTTTGCACCTTATTATATATATACACCTCTTGGGTAGAGGTTAATCATATTAATCAACTAAACTTCGGCAAAGTTAATGATTTTATTAGGAATAACCAACAAATTTCCGGTAAAAAATACAATCAGTAGGATATTTTTAATAAAGCTTACATTTTGCTCACATATTCCCGTGTCAAAAATACTTACCTCTACCCAAGAGGCGTAACTATATATGCTTAAAATATTACAATTTAAAATAAAAATAACGTAAAAGAGGCAAACTACAAGGAAAAAACAAACCACGTACTATCTAATTGTTCTTTGAGAATCACCGGATCTATTCCGCATTTCTAACAAGCAATCAATAGCACACGCGTGTGACTATTTATTCTTGATAAGCTGAATTTATTAAATTAACAAATAAAAATTAACGCATGATGAAAAAATTTAAACTCTTACTATGGGTTTTTGCGGCTATGTTGGCTGGTACGCAAACTAGTGTGGCACAGAATTGGACGGGACACGCGCCCGGCTCTCTCGTTGGAGCAGAGGGGCAGGATGCCGAAGTGTATCTGTGGAACGTAGGAACAGGACAGTTCCTTTATGTGGGAGGAAACTGGGGAACTCAGGCTATAACTTACGACACGGGAACTCAGTTTACAATCACAAATCAAGGTCATGGAACATGGTGGGGTGGTACGTATTACACATATACATTGCAGAGTCACCTTACTCATGGAACTCAGACCAGTGGCTATCTTACGCTTACAGACGGAAGTGGCAGGACCTCTGTTCATGATTCCGGTACTTGGTTTGTAGATTTGAATGTTTCGGATACTGATTTCCGTAATCTGTATTTTACCTCTGCCGGTGGTAACAATTATTATTATATCAATGTCGGTATAGGTCGAAACGGCGGTGTGTTCAATAATAGAGAGGTTTATCTTGTCGCTAACGGACGTAACGGTCAGATAACAAACACAACGTCAACTCCGACTGGCAATCGTAATGCAATGTGGCAGTTGGTTACATTGGACGACATTCGCGACAACTTCCATAACGGTGTTGCCAATGCGGCATATGCCACTCCGCTTGATGCCACATACATTCTGTGGTGTCAGCACTTCGGAAGAAACAACGATGACATCAGCCACTGGCACACCGGAGACGTAAGTAGTACTAACGAACAGTCTACTTCATTGACAACAGACTATGCGGGTATTGACTTCGAAACTTATGAAAACGGCATGCTTGCTCCGACAAGTACAGATGTCCCGAAGTATTATGTAGGTAACGGATATTACAAGAACGATGACACTGACAACGGCTATTATGACAACTCTACCGACAGAATGAAAGAGGGCGAGAGCCATCAGAAACTCTACGGAAACTATTGGACAGCCAACATCAAGGGCGATGGCGCCATCTGGCAGAAGGTGCGCGTGACGGTCGATTACCCGGGATGGTACATCATAAGCTGCGACGGACTCACTACAAAGACACAGGGTAAGGTTGAACTGTTCGCATCAACATACAGCGACGCGAATATGACAAAACCTCTCAACACAAGAACTTCTGAGTTCACAACGGTAACAGCTGCCGACGGTGCACCCGAGACATACACCGAAGCCGGACAGTTGCTCTACACGAACGAGACCTATCAGAAGCAGGTGATGATATATGTGGATGACAGCAAACCTTATCTTGTATTGGGAGTAAGGGCAGAAGGTGTGAACAGTGATGCATGGACATGTGTTGACAACTTCCAGATACAGTATGCCGGAAACTCTGAGAGCGAGATTGTGCTTGACGAGAACCAGACCGGAATAGACTATATCAACGCTCAGGTTGACAACACCCAGGCATACATATTGCGTCTCGGACGTAAGCTTATAAACAACGCATGGAACTCTCTCATACTGCCTGTGAACCTTACAAGACAGCAGCTCCAGCTCGCGTTCGGTAGCAGCGTTAAACTGTCTGAGAAGAATCCGGAGGCTTCAGAGGACCCGAACATCATTGAGTTCACATCTATCGACATAAGCGGAACACCTGAGAAGACTGTAGTACTGAAAGCCGGTGTACCTTACATCATCAAACCGTCAAATCTGTATACAACCACTCCGAAGGAAGGCGGTGACACTTATGAGGTGAGAAACAGGGCTGATAACTCCTTCAATAGAAACATTACATTCACCGAGCCTTACTTCACTATAAACCAGGTGATGCTTGACAAAAAAGTTGAAAACGCCACCGTGACAGGCAACGGCGGCGACGCCTACGACTGCGGCCATGCCGGTGACGTATACTTCAAGGGTACTTACACTATGCAGAACAACTTGATACCAGCCGGTTCTTATCTGCTCAGTGACGGTAAGTGGTATCATATGACAGTAGATGTAAAGAGTGTTAAGGGATTCCGCACTTGGCTTGAGCCTGAAAATGGTCTATCAAATGTCAATGTACAATTCTCTATCGACGGTGTGATTGACGGTGATACAACTAACTCAATCGAAGGCATTGAAAATGACATCAACTCTAAGGCAAACAACAAGGTTTACAACATGAACGGTCAGCTCGTACGCAACGGCTCAACTTCACTCGAGGGACTGCCGAAGGGTGTATATATTGTAAACAACAAGAAGTACATTGTTAAATAATTAATAAACACAGCAGATTATGAAAAAGAAATATATATGTCCCGAAATTGAGATAACCGAACTTATGAGTGAAAGCCTCATGCAGACCACTAGTATTGATAACACAGGAAACGGTGGAGCTGATGATGAAAAGCAGACTGTCATAGACAGCGACAATGCAGATATCAACGTCGGTTCCAAAGACAACAACGATATGTGGGGCAACAGCTATAATGTTTGGGAATGATAAACAAGAAAACAATCATAAAGCTGCCACATCAGGTCACGGCCTGCATCACGGACGAATGTCCGCTATGTAGCAACTTTTTATGACAAATACAATGACAAGCGAGCACGATGGCAACATAGTGCTTGCTTGTCGTTTTTTTTAGACCTAAAACAAAAAACATTCACACGCATAAATTCAATCAAAATAAAACGCACCTTAATTATTAACTGACAAAGAACTGAATGTTATGAAAAAAAACAATTACCAGAAACCTTTGATTTCTGTTATTACAATCAATGCCGAAAGCCCTTTCATGCAAGACAGCGGAGGCTCCAGCTCAAACACAGTGAACATTGATTTATCAAACGTCACGGAAGAAACACCTCCTGAAGCCGACTCGAAGCAAAACAATGTATGGGACAGCAAATGGTAAACGAAGCAAAAAACAGAAGCAAAAATATATGAGATTAAAGACATTATTATTGGCATTGCTGCCCGCAGCCACGGCCGTGGCACAGCCGACAGCCCAGACGCCCACGTCAGGACAGACCTATTACATCTACAACATCGGAGGCGCGGGATATCTTTCTGCCGCCGACAACACACTCGAACTGTCCGGCAACGGCATACCCGTTACCATTTCTGATGCCGATGCCACAGCCGGCACATTCTACATGGACGCTCCAAGCGGCCGCATATCCGTCACTCCGTTCAGCGGCATCACCACCGACGGCACCGGCACCTACGACCAGTGGCAGTTCACTCCGGTGGCAGGCAAGGAACGCACCTACAACATTTCTTATCGCATGAAGGAAGGCAACACCTTCCCTTATCTCTACATCGACGCTACGGCTCCAACAGCCGAAGCACTCAAGATGCTGCCATACGCTCCGGCCGACACCTACACCAACGGTCAATGGCTTTTCGTTGCCGAGAGCGACTATGCCGACAACACCATCGTGCTCGACGAGAATTCCGATTCGTACAGCGCACCGTCAGGCTCCAACCTGACCGTTAACCTCAAGCGCACCTTCAGTCCGGGCTGCTGGAACACGTTCTGTGTGCCGTTCGACATCGATGCCGCACAGCTCCGCGCTGCCTTCGGCGACGACACGCAGCTGATAAGCTACACAAGCTGCGACGGCATGGTGCTCCACTTCTCTTATACAGACAAGGCTGAAGCCGGCAAACCGTACTTCATCTTCATCGGCAAAGACCACGAGACACCTGCCGACGGATATGTATTCACCGGCATCAACCGCTTCGTGACAGAGCCGCAACCGGTGACCTACGGTTCGTTCACATTCAACGGCTGCTTCAGCAAGATAACGATTCCTGAAGGCTCATACGTCATAAACGACAATACGCTTTATCACACACAGACCACGATGAACGTCAAAGGTTTCCGCGGCTACATCAGCTCAAGCGACGCAAGCAGTAAGCTCAACGGCTGGACCATCGACGACACTACCGACGGCATCAACGGCATTACATCCGATTCTGATGCGAACGGCAAGATATACACCATCGACGGACAGATGATGCGCGACAACGCCACAGACACCAAGGGCATGCCCGAAGGCGTATATGTAGTTAAAGGAAAGAAGATTGTCATAAAATAAAGCAGCGAAGAAATGAAGAAAATATATTATATAATGCTAACCGCCCTGCTCAGCATCTGCTTTGCGGGCAACCTGTCGGCAGAAGACACCAAGGAGGTGTTATGGAGCGACTATTCTCCGGCCGGCAGCACATTCAGCAAGGCTGTCTCGTCTGTGGATCTGACTAAACAGACCATACACGCCGAGATAGACTTGTCCTCATGCCAGTATTACAACACATGGGAGAACGTACTGTCTATCGGAACGGACATAAGCGCATGGAACGGCGCCTACAACGTACATCTGTACTACACACGGTCAACAAACACGCTCCAGCTCAACTGGCTCAACCTCGAGCAGCAGAGCATCCAGACCGACGTGACACTCAGCAGCACCGACCTGACCATTGACCTCACTCCGGAAGGACTTCTCATAAACGGACAGCTACAGAGCAAATACACCGCCGACGCCATGTCGTCGCTTTACAGACAGTCATCTGTTTCTGTGGGCAGCACACAGGGCGAGACACGCAGTTGGGCTACTTATAAAGAAGTGAGTGTCATCACACCCGGTGAAGGAGGAGACGGAGGTGAAACAGGCGGGGCACCAACCGTCGGCGAGAACTACTATATCAGCATCGCCGGAAGTCCTAACAGCATACTGACTGTCAACTCCACAGAGAACAATGCTCCCATAAGCGTCGAAGCTCTCGGCAACACCACCAACCAGCAGTGGTTGTTACAATATGAGGATACAGGTACTGAATATAGTTATAGATTTGTGAATGTCTATTCCGGCAAAGCTCTCGACATGGCGTGCGACGGCGGAACAAAACCGCCATTGCAGTGGCAGGTTGAGCAAGGAAACGCCAATCAGCTCTTCAGATTAGAAGAACAAAACGACGGCAGTTACAAGATATGTGTGAACTACAACGGTATGCCATATTACCTTACCGTCACCGATGGCTCGCCAGTGAGCACAACAAGTCAGGAGGCAGCAACATCATTTGTTTTCACAAAAGCCGAAGGCGGCATCGAGCCACCGGTAGAGGACCGCAAATTCAACGTATCGTTCATATCCGATCAGAACAAACTGGGCGACTGGAAGGAAGACGCACATGCCACATTCATTCCTTATGCAACAACAGCCGACATGAAGGCCGATCCTTTCTACTCTACTCCGTGGCTCACACCGGAGAAAGCCATGACCATCAACCTGAACGGACAGTGGAAGTTCAAGTATGTTGCCGGCTCTTCATACGCTCCGGGCAGCAGTGAATTCTACGCAGCCGACTACGACGACAGTTCTTGGGACGAGATAAAAGTTCCGTTGTCATGGGAAATGGCAGGCTATGGCAAACCTGTATATACCAATGTGGGTTATCCGTTCTATAACAATGCTCCGAACGCAAACCATGGACGCGAATATAACGGCGTGACAGACAACAACGCAACCGGCTTCTACCGCCGCACCTTCACCCTGCCCGAGTCATGGAACGACAAGCGTGTGTTCATCCACTTCGACGGTGTTTACAGCGCAGCAGTGGTTTGGGTGAACGGCAAGTACGTAGGATACTCCCAGGGATCCAACACAGATGCCGAGTTCGACATCACCGACTTCGTAACTCCGGGCAGCGACAACCAGCTGTCAGTACGTGTATATCGCTGGTGCGACGGTTCTTACCTCGAAGGTCAGGACATGTGGCATCTGAGCGGAATCCACCGCGACGTATATTTGGTTGCTACTCCTAAGACATTCGTCAGCGACCATTATATCACCTCAACCGACATGAACACCGAGGCCACCAGCGCAACAATGAGCGTAGCGCTGACCATCGACAACCGCGACGGTGAGACAACAAAGAAGAACATTGAGGTGGAACTGCTCGACGCAGACGGCTCTACGGTAGCAAGCATGACTCAGAATGTTGAACTGACTGAGGCTGACAAGACAAAGAGCATCACACTCTCTACTGACAAGCTCACGGGACTCACACCGTGGAACGCCGAGAAACCTTATCTCTACACAGTCGTCGTTCGCCAGAACAATGCCGACGGAGCCGAGGAGATGGTATTCTCTACAAAGTATGGTTTCCGCAACATCACACGCAGCGGCAATCTTGTTTACATCAACGGACAGCGCGTATTCTTCAAAGGTGTGAACACACAGGACACTCATCCTGAGTATGGCCGCGCCATCGACATGGAGACAATGCTCACCGATGTACGCATGATGAAGCAGGCAAACATCAACACCGTGCGCACAAGCCACTATCCTCGCCAGCCTAAGATGTACGCCATGTTCGACTACTTCGGACTCTACGTTATGGACGAGGCAGACGTTGAGTGCCACGGCAACCAGGGTCTGACAAGCACAAGCTCATGGTCCGACGCATTCGTCGATCGCAATGTACGAATGGTTATGCGCGACCGCAACCATCCGAGTGTAATATTCTGGTCGCTTGGCAACGAGTGCGGCAACGGCAGCAACATGGCAGATGCCTACAGCGCAGTGAAAGCTCTCGACAGCCGTATGGTTCATTATGAGGCAGGAAGCGCAACGAGCGGTTACTCCGACCTGTATTCAGACATGTATCCGACGGTTGCGAGCGTAGAACAGAAGAGCGCAGGCTACAGTGGAATGCCATACTTCATCTGCGAATATGCACACGCCATGGGACAGGCTGTGGGCAACCTCATCGACTACTGGAATGTTATAGAAAACAGCACAGGAATCATCGGCGCATGCATCTGGGACTGGGTTGACCAGTCAATATACGATCCTGAGAAACTCGCCGCAGGCATCAAACAGGACAAGCGCGGATTCAACTACTTCACTTCCGGTTACGATTATAACAATGTGAATGCGAATATCGGCTTCCAGGGCAACTTCGTGAACAACGGTCTGATAACAGCCAACCGTGTATGGACAGCCAAACTGAGAGAGGTTAAGAAGGTTTATCAGTATGTGACATTCGAGAAGTTCAGCGGCAACACGCTCACAATAAAGAACAAGTACAACTTCACCAACCTGAGCGACTTCTGCCTGCGCTACGCCATCCTCAAGGACGGACGCACCGTAGAGGAAGGTCAGACCGACCTGCCTTCAACAGTTGCCGGCGCAACAACAGACGTTACAGTGCCTTACACAACCAAATGCAGCGACGATGCCGAATATACCATAATGCTCAGTCTCTGTCTGAAGAGCGACGAATCATGGGCCAAAGCCGGCTATGCGATAGCTGAGGAACAGTTTGCTCTGAACGAACGTCCTGCCCTGTCGGAGATCAACGGCGGCGGTTCACTCTCTGTTGTCGGCAACACTGTATCGGGAACAACAACCGACGGCAAACAGTATGAGATTTCATTCTCCAGCGACGGTCAGCTCACAGGATGGACATTCGACGGTAAGTCGTTCATCGACAAGGCACCTGACTTCAACTGCTTCCGTAACATAGATAACGACCGCAACATCGCAACATCAGTAAGCAAGTCGCAGTACACCAGCCACAGCATCACAAGCACACTGACTAAGTCTGGCGACAACGCCGTAATGACTCAGCAGGGCACCGGTTCGCTGTGCAACTACACAATAGCATACACCATCTATCCGTCGGGTGTCATCGACATGAAGGTGACGTTCACTCCGCACAGCGCAACTCGCCGTATCGGTCTTGGCATGCAGTTCCCCGGTGGATTCGAGAATGTGGAGTATTACGCAAAAGGTCCGTGGTCAAACTATGTCGACCGTCAGACAGGCTCTTATCTCGGACGTTACACAACGACAGTTGATGATATGTTCGAAGAACTGCCGCATCCGCAGACGATGGGCGACCGCCAGGGCTTGCGCGAACTCGTACTCACCGACCACACCAACGGAGCAAATCTGAAGATACAGACCGAAGGCCAGGTGGCATTCTCACTGTCTCACTACAATGAAAGTGCTTGGGACTACAACGGTGATGTAATGTGGAGCACAAAATCTCACTCATACGACCTTACCCCCGACAACACTGTCTATGCTCACTTCGACTACTGGCAGCGCGGACTTGGCAACAACAGCTGTGCCGGTGACGTATGTCTGTCGCAGTACCTGTGCCCGACATACGGTTCTCACACATACACACTGCGTCTGACTCCGTCAACTGTAAACGAGTAATTTCATAACAGATAGCCTACAGGCAACAGTCTGTGGACTTACAGACAGATACAAACATTATGGTCCGTCTGTGCGCGTGATGCGTACAGACGGTTTTTATTTCCATCACTCCATAATCCTAACGCAAGGCAGGGAATGATTCCGGGACAACAAAATAATATACAACACTCGAAAACACCATTAAGAACACAATAAAGAAAAGGACAAATACGTTAGCAATAAAAACCTGTAACTGAAATGAAAACCTGTAACATTCTCCACACTCTGGCACTTGCGTGCCTGTTGCTCAGCGCAACCAATGTCACCGCACAGAACAAATACAGATGGACAGACGAGCTTGCACTGCTGCGTTCCATCGACCGACTGCCCGAATATCGCAGCGGATGCCACGTAGAACAGTTCTCCAGCTACGACCGCACATGGGGCAACGACGACGGATTCTCGGGCAAATACTCCTACCTGCGCAAGGAAGGCGGCAAACTCGTGATAGCCGAGATGAAAGGCGCCGGCGTCATAAACCGAATCTGGACGCCCACACCCAACGACAACATATTGTGTTTCTACTTCGACGGAAAGAAAGAACCGGGCCTCCGCATACGCTTCTCCGACCTGTTCTCCGGCAAGATGTTCCCGTTTGTAAAGCCCGTATGTGGCAACGAGGTGGGCGGTTACTACTGCTATCTGCCCATAACTTATGCCAAGTCGTGCAAGATTGTGATGGAAGGCGACGGCCTGCAGTTCATCCAGATACAATACCGTCAGCTGCCCGGCATGAAAGTCGAGACATACGACGGTATATTCTCCGATGCCGACAAGGCGCTGCTCAGCGAGGTGTGCAGCACGTGGGCAGCCACAAGTCCGCAGGCCGACACCTACGCACTGGGCCGTTCAGCCGGTGCGACCGTGAGCGAGAAGACCGTCACCCTGAAGCCCGGCGACGAGGTGACCTGCTTTGAGAGCAATGCCCCGGGCCGCATAACGGGACTAGAGATAGACGGCGGCAACGCCTTTGAAGGCCCGGATAAAAACATCATACTCACCGCCCGGTGGGACGACGACAAGACCGAAGCCATCTGCGCACCCGTGGCCGACTTCTTCGGCTACGCATACGGACGGCCCGCCATGCGCAGCATACTCATGGGCCGCAGCGGATACACCAACTACTGCTACCTGCCAATGCCTTACGACAAGTCTGCGCAGCTGAAACTCATTTACCGCCGCACGGAAGGCACACAACAGCCACCGGTATCCGTAAGAGTGAAAATACATCACAACACCACCGCCCGCGATGCCAAGACCGAAGGCAAGTTTTATTCTTCATGGCGACGCACGCGCACTCCGTTAGGCGAATACCACACCTTCCTCAACACCAAAGGCAAGGGCCACTACGTCGGCACCATACTCCTTGCACAGGGTCTGCGCTCCGGCATGACCACATTCTTCGAAGGCGACGACAGCACCTACGTAGACGGCAGAATGCGTATGCACGGCACCGGATCGGAAGACTACTTCAACGGCGGATGGTATGCGCTGCTCGACCGTTGGGACCGCGGCCACAGCATGCCCATACACGGATGTCTCGACTATTCGTTGCAGATGTCGCGCACCGGCGGCTACCGCTTCTTCATAAGCGACAAGCTGACCTTCGACAAGGAGATTTTCCACGGCATAGAACACGGTGACGTGAACAACTGCTATCCGGTGGACTACACGTCGCTGGCCTTCTACTACTCCGACACCGCGCCAGACAGCATCATACAACCCGTCGGCAATCTGCTGAAAGAATACCGTCCCGACAGACATACATTCTATCCACAGCTCATGGAAATTACGCCCGACGGCGACATACAGATAAACAACGACCGCGGACTGCGCATAAGCACCGGCAGCAGCGGCAACCTGCGCATAATGCTCAACGACATTCCCGAAGGCCGATACAAGCTATATATGAGCTATCACGAGACGTCTGCCGGCACACGATTCCAGATATGGCAGCGTCAGAAACTCATAGCCGACTGGCGCGAATCGCACAACAGCATCGACACCTACCGCGAAGATGTCTATATGGGCGATATAGAACTGACCTCACAAGACAATTCCATCACGGTGCACATCACTAAGGACGACAAAGGCAACAGCCTCATCGTGGGCACCGTGACGCTCGAGAGAATACCGGATAAGGAATAAGAAAAAAGATTTTAAGGCGTTCCGCTCCGATCACTTTAGAAGAAATGCCGCTCCGTTTTCGTCCATACGCAATGCCATAATGGATTAAACCCCAATCGGTCATTAGACCGCACATAGTGTTATCTGTCTGTGCATTCATACTCTCAGTCGGTATTATTGTGAAGGAAGAACACCAACATTGCGGGGAAAAGCATTAACATTATGATAAAATAGCGGTAACATCATGATAAAAGAACGGTAACATTATGATAAAAGGACTTCAAGACCTGACTTACAAACAAGCGCCGTGAGGCCGACAACATCAATAAACAATCATGGCCCATAAACACTGCGGGGCGGACATATCGTGAAGACTGTCCGCCCCGCATTTGCTTTCAGATGCGCAATCCCATGCCGAACGACACGGAATAACACTTCGGTGCACTGCTCGTTTTCAGGAGAGGAGTGAGCCCCGCACGTCCGTATATCATCAGGCAACCGTAGCCCAGACGCATCTCAAGGTTGACTCCCAACGGATTGAGATTGATATCCTCTGTCTGTGTGTGCGTCTTTTTGTTCGCACGATATTTCGACTCGTCAGACATGCGCATGTCTATCGATGCTCCCAATCCGGCGTAGAAACTTTTTCTCGACCACTCCATCATCACCGGCACACGTATAATGCTGTAGGTGATGTAGCTTTTCTTCACCTTGATATCCTCTTTCTCAACCTGTGACGACATGCCGTCGGTAGTTGTAAGAACATAGTTTCCCTGAAAGTGATTGTATGCCCAGGTTGTCTGCATGGCCGTTGTCAGGGCAAGATTACGACCAAGACTGAAAGCCACGCTCGCCAACGTGAATCCGAATTCCCACGACTTTGAGTCGCGTGTGTGCAAGGCAGTGCTTCCACTGAAGCCCATCGCTCCGTCCGACAGCAGATTGTAGCCCATGAAGAAGAACGGATAATGGCTCTCCATAGGTTTCCTGTTTTTGCCCAATGTCTGCGGGATGAACGGCGAGGTGACGTAAACCCGCTCCACCTCCTGCCCGTCGGCGAAACTTGTTTCATAGGTGCGTGTGAGCTGCGTGCCGTCGTCTTTATAGACACTTACGCTCGTTATTCCCGCCGAATCGTTCACCACTATCCTGTTGTCGTCCACGATGATTGTTGTGTCCGCCGGTTCACCAGCCATTGCCACAGCCGGCAAGAGCAAGGCGAAGAGTAATGATTTTTTCATATCCATATATTTTATGTTTTATATTATTTTCTTGAATAACACATTTTCATTATGTCGTCGGGCGACAAGTCACCCTCGATGTATATCACGGTGCCGCGTCCTCCACTGCCCTTGCTGAAGAGAACATAGCGGTTGATGTTCTTTGCCGCAGGCGCCATCATATAGTACCCGCTCACCACGCGGCCGTCCTCCACCACCTCGCGTATCTTCTTAGCCTGCTTGCGGTCGCCCTTCAGAATGTTCTCTATCTCGGCGGCGTTTCTCTTGTATATCAGACTCTTATACACTTTCAGCCGGTATCCCATCAGCGTGGTGTTGTTCATCTCCACCATCTTGCTGCCACGCTCGTGACCGAAGCGGCGGAACACCTCGTCCACCTTCAGCCCCTTCTGGGCGCAGGCAGGCACGACGAGCAGCAACATCAGCAACACCGTGCAGACACGCACGAGCAATGTCAGGTGCCGTGTGCCGGCAGTATTGTTGAAATACGTATGTTTCCTGTGTATCATTTTTCTATTCCTTTCTTTTCGTTTCCATCACAATGATTACGCCTTTTCGCTTTATGTCCGCGCAGGCTTCAGCCGCATGGACTCATGAAGATAGTGTCAGTCAGCCATCATGTCGAGTGCCGAGAACGAGTCGTCCTCATCTGCCGACACCATCTGCAGGGCTTCCATGGCCTCGCGCTCCACCACCCGACGGTCGGTATATACGCGGCCGTCTATCACGGCGTAGTTGTCGTGCCGGTCGGGAATGCCCTTCACCAGAACCACGCCCACCACACATGCCGCGGCGAGCAGTGCAGCCACCGCAACGCGCAAGCCTCCGCGCCGCCTCATCGGCACCACGACAGCCCCTTCGTGCTTCGTCGCAGCCCTGCCGGCAGCCATGCGTTCCTCGTCCACGTAGGCCATCATGGCACGGCAGGGCCTCCACTCGTCGGGTATGTCGTCGCCCGCCTGTCTGAAAAACCGCGCCAGCTCACGCTCCTCGGCGGCAGTGGTCTCACCGTCGAAATATCTGTCTATCAGAGCCCCTATGTGTTCATCGTTCTTCTTCATAGCTGTATGTGTTTTATAAGAACCTCCTTATGCGTCAGCCGCGTCGCACCGCAGTCAGCCTGACAAACTCCCTGCGTATCCTCATGCGCGCCCTCGACAGATTCTTGCGCAGGCTCTCTGCCGAGCAGCCCGTTATCTGCATTATCTCGCTGCTGTCGTATCCCTCAATCTCCTTCATGCGGAATATCATGCGCTGCAGGTCGGGCAGACTCTCCACAATGCGCCTCACGAGATCGGCCTCGTCGCGTGCCTCCACCGCCGTTCCGTCGTCGCCTATCTGTTCTGCCGTCGAGGCGTGCCCCTGTTCATAGCGTCCGTGGCGCCAACGGTCGTTGACAAGGTTGCGCAACATGGTCGTGGCGAGCGCGCGGTTGCGTCCGTCAGCGGCGAGCGAGTCGCGCATGTTCCACAGCCTGAGCATCACCTCCTGCGCCAGGTCCTCCGCAACGTCGTCGTTGCCGGTAAGATGGCAGGCAAGTTGTTTCAGCTCACCACGCATGGGAATTATCTTGTCGTTAAATTCGTCGGTTCTCATTTCGTCTTTTCATAATAATAAACGATTGAAACGCGAAAACGTGACATCGGAATATGATTTTTTTATTCACCGACACGAAAAAGCCTCACCTCACGGACCGGAAAAGCCGTGGCGACGCAGTACGATTATCCTTCTCAGGTGGAGAAACATCCGTGACTGCGGCCGCACGAAAACCCCGCCGGGCAATGATAAAGTACGCGCAGGACTCACGTACAAATAATGTATAAATATGCAGAAGCCGACACCGGGAGACGAATAAATATACACCGTAAACCGTCGAGAGGGCCTATGAAACGAAAAAATATAAATCTTTTACTCTCAAAACCGTATATTCATACACCTTTCTGCCGGAAATTCGGCGTTCCTTCCCGACGTATCGTCGGCGGTCAAGTATTCAAAAGACAAAAATATCGTACTATAAGAACACACGGCGTTATATTTTTTTGTATTTTTGCAGAATATAATCCGGCATCGGCGAAAGCACACACGCAACACCCCGCAACCGTGCCGCAACTAAACAAGAATCTTATAAACAATACACAGACACCCGACACCCAGTCTGAAAAAACCAAAAGCTGATATGATACAATCAATGACCGGTTACGGCAAAGCCACCGCAGCCTGTAAAGGAAAGAAAATCCATGTGGAAATAAAATCGCTCAACAGCAAGACGCTCGACCTTTCCGCACGCATAGCACCGCTATACCGTGAGAAGGAGATGGAGATACGCCAGATGATCACCGCGCGACTGATACGCGGAAAGGTGGATTTCTCAATATGGATTGAAAAGGACGCCGCAACCGACGCAACACCTATAAACGCCGCTCTGGTAGAGAACTACTACCGACAGATAAAAAACATCGCACAGACAACAGGCATACCTGAACCGCAGGACTGGTTCTACACCCTACTGCGCCTGCCCGACGTGACCACACGTACAGAGAACGAGGAGCTCGAAGACGAGGAGTGGAACACGGCACGCTCGACCATCGAAGAGGCCATCGACCATCTGATAGAGTTCCGCAACCAGGAGGGAGCGGCTCTGGAGAAGAAGTTCACCGAGAAGATAGACAATATCGGCGCACTGCTCAAGAGCATAGAGCCATACGAGAAGTCGCGTGTAGAGAAGATAAAGGCGAGAATTGTGGAAGGCCTGAAGGCCATTCCCGACGTGGAGTACGACAAAAACCGCCTGGAGCAGGAACTGATATACTACATTGAGAAGCTCGACATCAGCGAGGAGAAACAGCGTCTGGCTAACCATCTGGCTTACTTCCGCGAGACTATGAAAGAGAATGGCGGACAAGGAAAAAAGCTGGGATTCATCGCACAGGAGATGGGACGCGAGATAAACACCACCGGAAGCAAGAGCAACAACGCCGAGATGCAGAACATCGTGGTGAAGATGAAAGACGAGCTGGAGCAGATAAAGGAACAGGTGCTCAACGCACTTTAACAGGTAAACGGAGCGGCGCGACATGTCCGGACAGACACGTACGCGCCGACATCATATAAAAACACATACACATGAACGACAATACGAAAACCGGAAAACTCATAATATTCTCCGCGCCGAGCGGATGCGGAAAAAGCACAATCATCGGTTGGCTGATGAAACACGAGGAACTGCGCCTGGCATTCTCCATATCGTGCACGAGCCGACAGCCGCGCGGAACAGAACGTAACGGTGTGGAATACTTCTTCATCACGCCTGAAGAGTTCCGCCGCCGCATAGAGAACGACGAGTTTCTGGAGTATGAGGAGGTATATAAAGACCGCTTCTACGGCACTCTGAAAGAGCAGGTTGAGAAGCAGTCGGCACAAGGCGACAACGTGGTATTCGACGTTGATGTGAAGGGCGGATGCAACATCAAGAAGTTCTATGGCGACCGCGCGCTGAGCATCTTCATCCAACCGCCGTCGATAGCAGAACTGCGCCGCCGTCTGGAAGGACGCGGAACGGATGCACCGGAGGTAATAGACGACCGCATAGCACGCGCCGAATTCGAGCTGTCGTTTGCCGGACAGTTCGACAGGGTGGTGGTGAACGACGACCTGCAGAAGGCTGAGGAAGAGACACTGGCAATCGTGAAGGAGTTTATCGGACTGTAAACACACTACTCCTTACGGCCAATCCACGACAGACAGGAAAGATGAAGAAGACACGCACTGGACTCTACGGCGGTTCGTTCAACCCCATACACAACGGCCACATAGCCATAGCACGGCAGATGACAGAGAAAGCCGGACTGGACGAAGTGTGGTTCATGGTGTCGCCACAGAACCCGCTGAAGGAGCGCGACACACTGCTCGACGACGCCAGACGCCTGGAGATGGCACGCACGGCGCTCGAAGGCGAGACACGGCTGAAGGCCTGCGACTACGAGTTTTCGTTGCCGCGGCCCTCATATACATGGCACACGCTACAGGCACTTTGGCGCGATTATCCCGAAAGGGAGTTCGTGCTGATGATAGGCGCCGACAACTGGGCGCACTTCGGCCGCTGGTATCACGCCGAAGACATTATGCGCACGTGCGAGATACTGATTTATCCACGGCGCGGATACTATATTGACACGCAGTCGCTGCCCGCCGGCGTACGGCTCATAGACACCGGACTGTACGACGTTAGCAGCACCGAGATAAGACAACTCATAAAGGACGGTAAGGACATAAGCAGTCTGGTGCCCGCCTCCATAGTGACAATGGCCGAAAGCTACTACGGCCACTCCAAAGCATGACAGGCATCTGCCCGCTGCCTGCGCGCCAGCGTCACACACGACGGGGCTTCACTGCCGCAACTCAATGAGACACAGCACGAAACGCACATTCTGCACATCCATGCGCGAAACGGCTGTATCAGGATTGTAACACGTGTGTAGCACTATTGTAGTATGTTTATCCGACCTTTGCAAAAAATTTACAGCAAACTATGGTAAACAGGACAAGCAGCAAGAAGAAAGCGACCAACGACTACATCGAGCGCGACCTTAGCTGGATGTATTTCAACCGCCGCATACTGCAGGAAGCCACAAAGACTAACGTTCCACTTTTGGAACGTCTGAGCTTTCTGGGAATTTACTCAAACAATCTCGATGAATTTTTCAGAGTGCGCATGGCTACGCTGAGCCGCATTGCCGAGTGCGAGGACAAGAGTCTGAAAAAAGAAAAGGAGCACGCACAGAAGCTGATAAGGCGCATAAACAAGCTGAACAACACTTATGCCAAGGAATATGCGGAGGCAATAGCAAACGTAACGCAGCAGTTGCGCGACGAACACATATTCTTGCTCAACGAGACTGAGCTGGACGAAGAACAGCAGAAGTACGTCAGACTGTTCTTCAGGCAGAAGCTCAGCGGCTTTGTCAGTCCTGTATGGATAACCGCCGCCAAGCAGCTTACCGACGAGACAGACGAGAGCATTTACCTCGGCGTGAAGATGAACACCGAAGGCAAGAAGTCGAGCGACTATGCACTGATAGAGCTGCCCACGGAAGCCAGCGGACGTTTTGTAAGACTGCCCGACAGAGAAGACAACAAATATCTGATGTATGTGGACGACGTGATACGCTACTGTCTGCCATACATCTTCGGCGGACTGGGATACACGCATTTCGAGGCCTACTCGTTCAAATTCACAAAGGACGCCGAGATGGAGATGGGCAACGACCTGCGCAACGGCGTCCTGCAGAAAATATCGAAGGGAGTGAAGAGCCGCAGGAAGGGCGACGCGCTGAGAGTGATATACGACCAGAACATGCCGCGCGACCTGCAGAAGCGCATCATGAACCTGCTTAACCTCGACAAGCTCGACACCGTGCTCGCCGGAGGACGCTATCACAACCATAAGGACCTGATGTCGTTCCCCGACTGCGGACGCGACGACCTGAAATATCCGGTATGGAAACCCATCGTGCGCCCAGAGGTGAACAGCAGTCAGGAGAGTCTGCTGCGCCTTGTGCAGAGCGGCGACAGATTCATACACGTGCCATACCACAGCTTCGACTACTACATACGTCTGTTGCAGGAGGCGGCCATACACAAGGAGGTGAAGAGCATCAAGACCACACTCTACCGTCTGGCCAAGGACTCGAAGGTGGTGAAGGCCCTGATATGCGCCGCACGCAACGGCAAGAAGGTGACCGTGGTGATAGAGCTTCTGGCGCGCTTTGACGAGGCATCGAACATCAACTGGTCGAAGAAGATGCAGGATGCGGGCATACACGTCATATTCGGAGTGGAGAACCTGAAGGTGCACTCCAAGATAACGCACATCAGCATGAAGAACGGCAACGACATAGCATGTATAAGTACGGGTAACTTCCACGAAGGAAACGCACGCGTATATACCGACTACATGCTCATGACGGCTGCGAAGAACGTGGTGAGGGACGTAAACTCGGTGTTCACCTTCATCGAGAAGCCTTACATCCCCGTTACGTTCAAGGAGCTGCTCGTGTCGCCCAACGAAATGAAGAAGAAGTTCATCAAACTGATAAACAACGAGATAAAGAACAAGCAGCAGGGCAAACCGGCATTCATAAAGATAAAGATAAACCACATAACCGACCCGGACATGGTGAAGAAACTGTACGAGGCATCGGAGAACGGGGTGAGAATAGACCTGCTGGTGCGCGGCAACTGCTCGCTCGTGACCGGCATTCCGGGAAAGAGCGACAACATACACATCTGCGGAATAATAGACCGCTACCTGGAGCACTCGCGCATATACATATTCGCCAACGGCGGAGACAAGAGGTGCTTCATAGGCTCTGCCGACTGGATGCCGCGCAACCTTGACAACCGCATCGAGGTGGTCACGCCGGTATATGACGAGAAGATAAAGGAAGATCTGGAGAGAGTGGTTGACTACGGACTGCGCGACACCATGCAGGGACGTGTGGTTGACGGCACCGGAGAGAACAGACCGTGGACGACGGAGGACGGTGTGATGTTCAGATCGCAGGAAGAGCTGTACAAATATTACAAGGAACAGCAGATAAAAGAGAAAGAAGCGTTGAATAACAAACAAAAGACCGAAGAACATGTGCAAGACAACAACTGACACAGACAGAAGATGCTACGCGGCGATAGACATAGGTTCAAACGCCGTGAGACTGCTCATAAAGAAAGAGGACGCCGACGAGAACCTGGTGAGCAAACGACTCACTAAAGCTCTGCTGCTGCGTGTGCCGCTGCGGTTGGGCTTCGACGTGTTCACGCTTGGCGAACTGTCGGAGAAGAAGGCCAAGAACCTCAGACGCCTGATGAAGGCATTCAGACAGCTCATGAAGATTTATGAGGTGACCGACTACCGTGCCTGCGCCACATCGGCAATGAGAGACGCGCGCAACGGAAAGAAAGTGATAGACAAGATACTGAAGGATTCTGACATAAACATAGAGATAATAAACGGTCAGGAGGAGGCGCAAATAATCTACAACAACCACATAGAGTGTCTCGAGGACCGCACCGGAAACTATATCTATGTGGACGTAGGCGGCGGCAGCACGGAGATAAACATGATGATAAACGGACAGCTGGTGCAGTCGCTGTCGTACAACATCGGTACGGTGAGAATGCTCAGCGGCGCGGTGAAGGACGAGACATGGGAGACCATGAAGAGCGACCTTACACGCCTGACCGCCGATTTCGACAACGTGAACATAATAGGTTCGGGCGGCAACATAAACAAACTCTACCGCATGGCGGAGAAGAAGGACAAGAAGAAACAGCGCCTGCCGGTGAGCGAACTGAAGGCTCTCTACGACATGCTGGAGCCTCTCACGCCGGAGCAACGCATGAAGGAGTATGCCCTTAAAGCCGACCGTGCCGACGTAATTGTGCCGGCTGCGAAAATATTCCTCACCATTGCCGACACCGTGAAGGCCGATTTTGTGCACGTTCCTGTTATTGGTCTGGCTGACGGAATAATAGACAGCCTGTACGCAAAATGCCACAACGGCAGCAAATAACACGGCTCTGAGGACGTTCTGACGGCCGCAGCGCACCGACGTGAAGCATAAGCAATGACGCCGCAACGTGGAAACACGCGCGGCAAAGGATTAGCAACACACAAAACATCATATTATTTTCATAATGAATGATGCGCCACCGTATAATAATCAACGATGGCGCATTTTTATGTTATCGCGCCTTTCAACGACGTTCATTGACGTATTGAGGTTCGCCCGACAAACCGTTTTTGGAATAACAAATTCCGTTGCCGTAATAAAACAAATAATCACAGCAGGAAAGGTACATTCTTTCCATCCTCTTTTTTCCACATCGTATTGACATTTTCAGCGAAAACCAGCGCAACATACTTACAATTTTTCTTGACTAAATTTTGACAAAATATTTTGGCAAAAGAGATGTAAATGGATGTTAAATCAGGTATATCCGAGACCGGTTCGGGGCATATCGCCCTTTGATATACCCCATAACATAGTCCGAAAAGATTGATTCCGCGTTCTGATATTGCCCATTTCGTCATGCGATTAAGCCCATTTTGTGGTGCGAAATGGGCCATTTCAGCCTCTAATATGGGCCATTTCGCATGCCGAAATGGTGCTTTTTGCAAAGTGATAAAATACCCTTTAAATGTAAATCATTGATATTCAATATCTTATAATAACCTCTTATAATTCGCGTATTTGCGCCCGAAGAAGAGTCAGTCCGCAAATACGCGCTTATTTTTCGGGGTATAT
>ENA-OOWN01000693-OOWN01000693.1-human-gut-metagenome-genome-assembly--contig:-NODE-693-length-28008-cov-3.088076_pt1 | contig 28008 bp, 21 predicted proteins | sample MGYA00241406_ERZ501319 | MGnify/ENA primary metagenome ERZ501319 (study PRJEB25962, sample SAMEA2042734) | human gut metagenome | biome: human gut; feature: human-associated habitat; material: faeces... | reverse complement strand
GCCGAGGCCTCGGTTTCAGAGGAGCCGGGAGCATCATTGCCGGAAATCTCTTCCAGCGAAGGCAACTTGGAAAAATACTCCGGGTCATACGGTTCCAGCACAACCTCGGTCGTAACATTCACCGGCTCATCATTATCCTCCTCCGCCACTGTCGCCATACCCTTCACTATCTCAACCAGAGCCTCGGCAGCCTCCTGCATCCGCTCCACCGTATCCTGCTTGTCTGACAACACCGGTATCAGGTCCTCCGGCTTGATGAGCCGGATATTCCTCATACTCTCAGCCAGAATCTGTTTCTGGTCTGCCGCCGTAGTCACCACCCTGGGCTGTACGGCCAGCATCTCCGGCCGCACCTTGATACCGTCATCAGAGGCCATAAGATCTATCACCTTTTCATCGTCTTTGAGATACTGCTGATACAATCTCAGGAACTGCTCAAAAGCACCGTAATACGCTGCCTTAAAATGTGCGTATTCCTCGGCACGCCTTGTTTGATAGTCTGACTTCTCATGTTCCAGTTCCGCCTTGAACCGATCAAAATCATCTACATTCTGAGCCGCAGCCGTACCTGCCAGCACAGACAGCGCAGCCAATGTCAAAACAACCTTTTTCATAATCTAAATCTATTTATTTCAGTATTATCAAACAATCTGACATAAATGGTACGGCTCCGACGTTGTGACATCTGTTCCCGCATTACTGCACAGGAGCCGTAGCGGCAAACCGGTCTCTATGACGTTTCCAGCGCTTGTGTGACCACAGCCAGTAAGCCGGTTCCCTGTATATGGTCTTCTCAAGCATCTTCATAAATTCCCGCGTATACGGATTCTGACCGTCATCCGAAGGATCCGGAGTAACGGGTACAAAAGTCAGACGATAATGTCCGCGAGAAGTCTTCTCCACATCAATGTACACGAACTCCGCCCCGACATGGTTACCTATTGTTTCCCCCCCGATAGAATAAGGTGTGTCCTGGCCGAGGAAGTCCGTCCAGTAATGAAGAGCCGAACCCAAAGGCCGCTGATCGGAAATGAAGCCTATCACGAACTTCTTGCCTTCGCGTTCAATACCGATAAGCCTTCGCACGGCATTCTTCTGCGGGATGCATTCCAGGCCGAACCGCGACCTTACTTTAAGCATCAGCCGATCCATTACTTTATTTCTCAACGGCCTGTATATCTGGCCGCCTACCAGTGGCTCATGGAAATGATGAATTATGGCCTGCACCCATTCCCAATTACCGTAATGGCCAAGGAACAGAACAACCGAACGCCCCGACCTGACGATTCCGTCAATAAGCTCTCCGTTGGTCACATCCACTCTGCGGTCAATATCCTTGTCTGAGATGTGCAGCAACTTCACAGTCTCCACCATGCAGTCACACAGGTGACGGTAAAACTTCTTTTCTATCCGTCCAAGCCGTTTCCTGTCCGATGTTCCGAAAACAAGCTCAAGATTATGGCGTACTGTCTTTCTTCGGTATCCGATAACATAATAGACAATAAAATAAGCCATATCACTGAACAGGTACAAGACCCCCAATGGCAATAGCGCGAAACACGTAAAAAAACTTTTCAGGATTTTATATTTACTATCTATAGTCATTAATATACAAGTTCAACACAAAAACAAAATTATTGAAATTTTCCCTGAATACACACAAAAAACTTAACTTTGCATTCTTTAAATAAGAACTTACTTAACATTAAGAATGGATATTGATTTTGTAATCACGTGGGTGGACATGAACGACCCGAAGTGGCAGGCGGATTTCGCAAAGTTCTCCGGCAATAAGGACAATACCAAAAACGGAGTATCCGAAGCCCGTTTCCGCGATTACGGTCTCCTGAAATACTGGTTCCGCGGAGTGGAGAAGTTCGCCCCGTGGGTGCGCAGAATACACTTCGTCTCCAGCGGACAGATACCTGAGTGGCTCAACACAGACAATCCCAAGATACACATTGTCGACCATAAAGACTTTATCCCCGGACAGTTCCTGCCCACGTACAATTCAGTCGTAATTGAACGATACATATATAATATTCCCGGCCTTGCCGAGCATTTTGTATATTTCAATGATGACTTTTACATCATCAACCATATCGGCCCTGACAGGTTTTTCCGCAACGGACTGCCATGCGACATCGCCGCTTTTCTATATAACCCGTCCTGGTCCCAGTGGTACAGGCGAATCAAGAACAACATCAATATCATCAACCGCCACTTTGACAAAAAAGAAGTAATGGCCCGCGACCATGACAAGTGGTTTGACAAGAGTTACGGTTCCAAAGCCCGCTGGAACCGCCTGCTCAGGCACTACGGAAAATTCATAACCCTGCGTACTCCCCATAACGCACAGCCTTTTCTAAAGACCACTTTCGAGGAGGTGTGGAATGCGGCCGGCAAGGAACTGACCGAGACATCCGCCAACCGTTTCCGTGCGCTCAGCGACTACACTCCGGAACTTTTCCGCACGTGGCAGATATGTAAAGGTAACTTCGAACCCTACAACACCTATCAGGACACAAAGATGTTTCCGCTCATGATACGTCCAAAGCAGGCCGTACAGGCCATCTACAACCAGTCCTACTCCCTGATCTGCCTGAACGACAACGTGCATATCCGCAACTACACACAAGTCATGGAGAACATCAGGAGTGCATTTGAGCACATCCTACCTGAGAAATCCGATTTTGAGCACTGACAACTAAGCACTTATGAATAAAGCCCTAGCAGAAATCATCGCCGGGATAATTCCATGCAAGATGAGCCGGAACCGATGGCGCGGAATTCTGCGCTACGGAGCGATCAGAGCACTGAAATTGAAGCATAGGTTAAAGCACTGCCATACGCAGCCACAATATTATCTGTCAGTCTGTGCCATAGCCAAGAATGAAGGGCCATATTTCAAGGAATGGATAGAATGGCACCGCTCAAAAGGGGTAGAGAAATTCTACATCTACGACAACGGCAGCACAGACAATACTAAAGAGGTACTTGCACCCTATATAGAATCAGGTTTGGTGGAATATACCTTCTTTCCGGGACAGAAACGGCAACTTGCCGCATATGACGACTGCTTTGAGCGTCACCGATCAGAGACCCGCTGGCTGGCCGTGATAGACCTTGATGAATACATCGTACCCGTAAAGGACAGAACGATTCCCGGGTTCCTGCATCGGATGGAGGAGTTCTCTGTAGTAGAAATCAACTGGTTAGTATATGGAAGCGGCGGTGCTGAGAAACGTGAGCCGGGTGGAGTAATGGAGAGGTTCAGAAAGCATTCTCTTCCCGGGCACAGGCTGAACAGGCACGTCAAGAGCATTGCCGACCCGCGCCGCGTCTGCACAATGACAGGCTGTCATGAGGCGGCCCGTCTGTCCGGCCGCGCAGCCGACTCTCACGGCGTGCCGTTGAAAAAAGGCTTCCGTGACCGTGAGCCCCAACAAGACATTATACGCATCAACCATTACGCGGTAAAGTCATACGAAGAATTTCTCGGCAAACGTGCCAGAGGCCGTGCGCGCATCAATAAGTTGCGCGATTTAGATTACTTTGAGCAGTATGATCTGAACGACATCGAGGAGTATGAACGCATCTGACACGCTTGTAAAGGTCATAGTTCCAGTCTACAGAGACCGATTGGAGCAGTATGAGCATATCTCATTGAAACAGAACCGGAGAATTCTGAACGCTTATCCCTTTGTCTTTATCCACCCTGAAAGTCTGAACATAACCCCTTTACTGACAGAATTCCCAGAATGCGCGGAAGAAGTTTTTGACGACAATTATTTTCGGGACATCAACGGATACAACAGACTGATGATGTCTTCTGATTTCTACGCACGCTTTTCAGACACCGAATATCTGCTGATCTGTCAATTGGACGCCTATGTCTTTCGAGACGAGCTGCTATATTGGTGCAATGAAGGATATGACTACATCGGAGCTCCATGGCCGGTGCCCATGCACTTCCGCCTGCCTTTACTTAAACAATGGCGCAAACATTTCCATAGCCGATGGCGAACTGAAAAAGATTTCAAAGTAGGAAACGGCGGATTTTCTTTGCGGAAAGTATCCAGCCACCTGCGGGTCACGGAACAGATGAAGAATATCATTCACGAACATCTATCCAGACAAGGTTATTATTCTAACGAAGACCTTTTTTTCGCCTTGGAAGTAAACAGACACGGATTGAACTTCAAGTATCCCGACTACAAAAAGGCCCTGCAGTTCAGTTTCGACAAATATCCTGCCCTCTGCTATAAAGAGAATTCAAACAGGCTGCCTTTTGGTTGTCACGCTTGGTATAAAGGGAAAATGAAGGATTTTTGGTTTCCTATCATACTTAATGAGGGGAATACTCAACCAGTCCAATAGTCAGTCTTATCCATTCTCCAATATCCGTCTTAGGCGAGGATAATGTTCCAGTATTTTCTCCAGTGCTTCCCGGTTACGGTCATCCCCCGACCGCAGATTGACGGACATAAGGGAATACTGCATAGGCTTTCCTACTGCCTTGGCCGTACGTTGTCCATTTGGAAGCGGCACCACGTAAGTGCCACGGGATACGGCTGCAGCCCAAAACCACACATCGTCGTTTGTAGGAGCCAAAGTCATGAAAAGTGCAGGATCGAGCATCTTTTCGTCCAATGAATGAGGAGGATACAATACACCGCCTACTCCTGTCTGCATGGCGAGATGACTGAAATGGTACTTCTTGAAGATAAAATCGTACCATTTGTACTTTCTCCATTTTCCATAAGGAGCATTCAGTCTCACATGCCTTACACGATGCGCGACAATCGCATCAGGCAACCGTCTGTGCAGACGCAGGAGATCTCTCAACAAATCCGGATGGTAGCGGATATCATCGTCAACAGTCACGATAATATCTTCAGGAAAATCTCTTAAAGCAGGTATCAGCTTCTTGTACGAACGTATTTCGGCAGGATCAAACCTGACTTCGAAAATAGGGTATCCGGCTTTGAGAGATTCCAGTTCCTGAGGCAGTACTCCATCCGGAAAACTTTGTGTGTCCAGGTACAACACTATTTTATCAGGTTGCAAAGAGCCGTTCAGAATGCAGCGTATGGCCTGCACTGCATAAGGGATAGCCGCAGGAAACGAAGTCAGCGACACTATAATCTTCCGCTCACCGTTCATTTCCCGTCTAATTTATTGTTTTTACTTCATAATCAATCCGTTTCCCCACTTCAGGAAATCTCTCCACGATAGCATTCAAAGCAGCCGCATTGCGGTCTGTTCCAGACTTGAAGTTGGTAGTTTTCAAGGACAGCACCCGCGGCTTTCCTACCCCTTTCGGCTTATTATGACCGAATGGAACTGGGACTACAGGTGTTCCATGAGCCACCGCTGCTGCCCAAAACCATATGTCATCCGTTGTCGGGGCTATCTGCGTGAACAGATCTGCATCCAGCATGTCTGACTTTAATGCATGGGGAGGATAGAGCACCCCTCCCACACCGGTCTGTATGTTCTTAAAACCAGAGTGGATTCTCTTCCATACAAAGTTATACCACCGGTATTTGCGCCACTGACGGTACGGCTTGCCCGGTTTCATGCGTTTGGCACGATGAGCCAGCACCGCATCGGGGTACTGAGCGTGCAGGCGCAAAAGGTCGCGCAACATATGCTTGTGGTAGTCCACATCATCATCCACAGTCACTATCACGGCTTCCGGGAAATCCTGCAAGGCTGGAATCAATTTCCTGTACGAGCGGATATCCCTGTCATAGTTCCGTATCTCGAAAACAGGACTTCTATCGGCCAATGCCAGCAGTTCCTGCGGCAGTCCGTTGTCACCAAACTGCGCAAATGTAAGATAAAGCACCAGCTTATCGGGCAATACGGAACCGTTCAGAATGGACTGCACGGCCTGTAAGGCATACGGTATGGCAGCCGGGAATGAAGTCATTGATACTATGACCTGCTGCTTATGGATATCAGTATTCATGATTACTCTTTGGTGGCAAAAATACAACAAATCCGGCAAGTTCCTATAATTTCCTGCCCCTCAGACGGAGGCTGTTGGTCACGACGCTCACGCTGCTCAGGGCCATGGCGGCTCCTCCGATCATCGGATTGAGCAGGAAACCGTTTATAGGATACAGCACTCCGGCGGCCACCGGCACTGCGATGATATTGTAGATAAAGGCCCAGAAAAGGTTCTGCCTTATAGTGCGGACAGTAAGGTGGGACAGACGGATCGCGTCAGGGACCTTCATGAGGTCCGAGGACAGAATGGTGATCATGGCCGCATCCATCGCGATGTCACTGCCTCCACCCATGGCGATACTGAGGTCTGCCTGAGCCAGAGCCGCACTGTCATTGATGCCGTCGCCTATCATCGCCACCTTACGGCCCTCGTCCTGCAGTTTTTTGACAAAGGCCGCCTTGTCCTGCGGCAATACTCCGGCATGGACTTCATCTATACCTGTCTGACGGGCCACCTCGCGGGCGGAAGCCTCATTATCCCCGGTAAGCATGACTGTACGGATACCCATGTGGCGCAGTTTGGCCACAGCATCGGCAGACGTGGACTTTACCTTGTCGGCAACCGCCAATACCGCCAGAGCCCTGGCACTGTCGGCAAACCATACCACTGTTCTGGCCTGAGCCAGCCATTCCTCCGCACGGGAAAGGAGTTCTTCCGACAGTTCTATACCATTGGAGCGCAGCAGGTCCAGATTGCCGGCATAATAGGCTGTACCGCCACAGACTCCGCGGACTCCCTTGCCGGGGATATTCTCAAAGGACACAATTTCGGGAACTGGCTGAGATTCCGAAGCCGAGTCATCACGGAACGCATTCACCACAGCCTCGGCCAGCGGATGCTCCGAGAGGGACTCAAGCGCGGCAAGTACAGAGTGCAGAGAGGCGGATCCCGGCATCCAGTGCTGGTCCACCACTTCGGGATGGCCTTCTGTGACAGTTCCGGTCTTGTCCAGCACTACCGTATCCACCTTGCGGGCGACCTCCAGACTGACAGCGTCCTTAATCAGTATGCCGTTGGACGCACCCTTGCCGATGCCGACTATCAGCGCAGTCGGAGTAGCCAGGCCCAGAGCGCACGGACAGGCGATGATCAGGACCGTTATCATGGAAAGCAGACCGTGTATGAATCCATCCGATGGAGCAAAGATCCACCAGGCCGCTAAAGACACCAGAGCGATACCCATGATTACAGGCACGAAGACCGAAGCCACCCTGTCCACCATATTCTGTACCGGGGCTTTGCTGCCCTGGGCATCCTGCACCATGCGGATAATCTGAGACAGCATCGTGTCCTTGCCGGTCCTGTCGGCCCGGAAACGGAACGCGCCTTTCTGGTTTATAGTGCCGGCAAAGACCTTCGCATCAGGCTGCTTTAGCACCGGCACCGGCTCACCGCTGAGCATGCTCTCATCCACATACGACTCACCGCTGAGCACAGTACCGTCCACAGCCACACGCTCGCCGGGCCTGACAACGATAACATCTCCGGCCTGCGCCCACTGGACTGGAACTTCTTTCTCAATGCCGTCAGCTGAGACCACTGTCACCGTCTTGGGCTGGAGTCCCATGAGGGCCCGGATGGCTCCTGATGTCTTCTGCTTTGCCCTGGCTTCCAACAGACGGCCTATGAGGATAAAGGCCACTATGACGCTGGCCGCCTCGAAATACAGATGCGGCTCGACGCCACGGGAAAGCCAGAACCCGGGGAAAAACAGATTGAAGACGCTGAACAGCCAGGCCACTCCGGTACTGCTGGCCACAAGGGTGTCCATATTGACCGCTCCGTGCCGCAACTGCCTCCAGGCATTGATGAAAAACCGGCGTCCGAACACGGACAGCGCCACAGTAGATAGAACGAATGTCACCCACTGCCCCCAGCGCAGGTCCATAAAGAACATACTCAGCACAAAGACAGGCAGGGCACAGATGACAGCCCCTATAGTCTGCCGCTTAAGAGCGCGGTACTGCTTGAGACGTTCGGTCTCAGCAGCCTCCTCTTCATCTTCCACATTGATAATCAGATCATATCCGCTATCCTCAACGGCCTTTTGAAGAGCCTCGGGCGAGCATTGGTCTGTATCGTACTCCACCAACGCAGTGGCTGAGGCATAGTTGACATTGGCCTCAACGACACCTTTCTGGGCATTGAGCACCTTCCCTACCCGGGCCGCACAGGCTGCGCAGCCCAGACCGGTCACAGGAAATATCTCTTTCTTCTGCATGACATACAAGATTTATCACACAAAAATAACCACAATGGAAGACAACCGGGTTGCATTTAACAAAAAAGCCGTCCCTGAAAACAAGGACGGCTGCTATCTCTAAAGGGTGGAAGATGGGATTCGAACCCACGACCCTTGGTGCCACAAACCAATGCTCTAACCAACTGAGCTACATCCACCATTTATCCCTTTTTTCTCCAAAAGGGACTGCAAATATAAGAATACTTTTCTTATTCACACAAATTTTCTATATTTGGAGAAAATTTTTAACGTTTTCAATAAACACTAACTAACCATTCATGGCACGTGAAATAAAATTCTCCCTTGTATACAGGGATATGTGGCAGTCCTCGGGCAAATACGTCCCCAGGGTAGACCAGTTGGTGCAGATTGCGCCGGTGATAATAGAGATGGGATGCTTCGACAGAGTGGAGACCAACGGAGGAGCATTCGAGCAGGTGAACCTCCTCTTCGGAGAGAACCCCAACAAGGCCGTAAGAGCCTGGACCGCGCCTTTCAACAAGGTCGGCATACAGACACACATGCTGGAGAGAGGCCTCAACGCTCTCCGCATGAATCCGGTACCCAGGGATGTCAGGGCCCTTATGTATAAGGTGAAGGCCAAGCAGGGCACCAATATCTCCCGCTCTTTCTGCGGCCTCAACGACCACCGCAATCTCAAAGACTCGGTGATACTGGCCAAGGAGGGCGGCATGATATCCCAGGTGGCGCTCAGCATCACTTATTCCCCTGTTCACACCGTGGAATATTATATGGACATCGTGGACAAGGTGGTGGAATACGGCTGCGACGAGATCTGCCTCAAGGACATGGCAGGTATCGGCCGTCCCGCTTTTCTGGGCCGTCTGACAAAATGCATCAAGGACAAATATCCCCATATCGTCGTACAGTACCACGGCCATTCGGGCCCTGGCTTCTCGGTAGCCTCCATGCTGGAGGTAGCCCGTGCCGGTGCCGACTATCTGGACGTGGCCATGGAACCGCTCTCATGGGGCAAGATTCATCCGGACGTTATCACGATCCAGGCCATGCTCAAGGATGCCGGCTTCCTTGTGAAGGACATCAACATGGACGCCTACATGGAGGCCAGAAGGCTCACCCAGACCTTCATCGACGATTTCCTCGGCATGTTCATCGAACCCAACAACTATATCAGCTCCTCCCTCCTCGTAGGCTGTGGCCTGCCCGGCGGCATGATGGGCTCCATGATGGCCGACCTTAAAGGATTCCAGAGCGCCATCAACATGTCACTGCGCAATCAGGGCAAGAAGGAAGTCTCCCTCAACGAGCTGATGGTGATGCTCTTCCAGGAAGTCGAGTATGTATGGCCCAAGCTCGGTTATCCCCCGCTCGTGACCCCGTTCAGCCAGTACGTCAAGAACACCGCGCTGATGAACCTGATGCACACCCTCAAGGGCGAGCCCAGATGGAAGACCATCGATAAGGATACCATGAACATGATCCTGGGCAAGACCGGCAAGCTGCCCGGCAAGCTGGCGCCGGAGATTCTGGACATCGTCAAGGAGAAGGGCCTGGAATTCTACACCGGCAACCCTCAGGACGCATTCCCCGACGAGCTGCCCAAGTTCATCGAGGAGATGAAGAAAGAAGGCTGGGACCGCGGACAGGACGACGAGGAGCTCTTCGAATTCGCAATGCACGAGCGCCAGTACCGCGACTACAAGAGCGGCGTGGCCAAGGAGCGTTTCAACAAAGAGCTTGAGGCCGCCCGCGAGAAAGCAGGCGCACCTAAAGTAGTCACCCGCAAGGTAGTTGAGGTACCCGCTTTCGACATCGATAAGCTCATGGCAGAGCATCCCAAGGCCATGCCCATACAGGCTGTAGCCAAAGGCAAGCTGATCTGGAGATACAATGTCGCTGACGACAGCACGGCTCCCGCCATCGGCACCCAGTTCAAGGAAGGCGCCCCTGTATGCTACATCCAGACCTATTATGGAATAGAGCCTGTATACTCACCCGTAACCGGCAAGCTCATCCAGGTCGAGGCAAAGCACAACGACAACGTGGACATCAACCAAGTACTCTGCTTCATCGAGTAAACCTGGCGTCACCACACACAAAAACCGGCAGGAAACGATATTCCCGCCGGTTTTCTTTTTAATAAAAGCCCTGCCGCTCAATAACCCGCCTCAGCCAGGGCGGCCTCCATCTTCTGCCGGCCGAGGGCGACTATCTCGTCGTATTTGTAGAACTCCATGGTACCGTAGGCGTTCTTGGCTATGCGCACCAGCACGTCCGGCGGATACAGCTGTAGAGTCAGGTCCGCATTGGTCTGAATCATCATACTGGAAGACTGATTGAGAATAGAGACTATGCCCATGTCGTTATCAACGTCCTCTTTTCCGTCATCAGTTCCCGGCAGCAGCTCCCTGTCCACCTCCTCTTTCCTGACCTTATCCATGACTGTATCGACTATCTGCTCCAGCCTCTGACGGATACGGCCTTTTTTATGCTCCGGCTCACCGTCCTCCTCCTTTTCCTCGTAAGGGCCGTTAAGATCCACCACGACGAGGATATCACCCGAAAGCCTGCGTACCCTGTTGACAGGAACAGGATTGACAACACCACCGTCTATCAGGAGCATGTCGCCTATCCTGTTCGGTGTGAAGACAGAGGGCAGGGATATAGAAGAGCGGATGGCATCATACAGGCTGCCGGAGCCGAATACCACCTCCCTGCGGTGCAGGATATCTGTAGCGACAGCGGTAAAATGCACCGGCAGCTCCTCTATCTTCCGGTCTGGGATAATGGACTTGAGCTCCTCTATAACACGCTCGCCCTTGACAAAACCACCATTGCCTATAGTGAAATCCATCAGGTTGAAGACCTTCATCCTGTCCACCGTCTTCATCCATTCCTTGAATGCGTCCAGGCCTCCAGCCGCGTATATACCGCCGACGAGAGCCCCCATGGAGGCCCCCGCAACGGATGTTATTCTGAAACCGTGTTCTTCCAGCACTTCGATTGCCCCTATGTGTGCGAGGCCTCTGGAACCGCCGCTGGCCAGTACCAGGGCGACATTTTTCTTTTCAGTCATATTCTACTTTATCTCTCTGATGAGCATTCCCTCGGAGAAAGCCGCTCTGGATCCGCTGACAATCCTGAACTCGGTAGCCTGAAGAGTAGAACCGGCCGCCTGCTCCTCCACCGCCATGTAACGGTTATCCCATATCTTCCCCGGTACGGGAGCTATGACACCGCGCCTGGCATACTTGAACTTTCCGGAAGCCTCATCAAACACCGGCATAAGCACCTCGTACTTGGACTTGGCGGTAACACCCTCCTTCATTCCGATCTGAGCTGTCAGAGGCTCCACACTGTTCAGTGGTACCTTGACCTTGAACTGGTCGTATTTCTTCTGAAGCATCACAATGTTCTTGTCGATGGCACGGGCCAGGACCTTGCGGAACACATCCACATCGTTGTACAGACCGCGGAGCACAGGCTTGTTGCTCTTCGCCTTATAGCTTCCTATGTATTTCAGGCCGAATGTGGAACGGTCATTCTCATATGCCGCTTTTCTGGCAGCCAGAGTCCCGTCAGCGACGAACCGAGCCATGGACAGAGAGTCAGAAAGAGGCTTGTCGTAATAATACTCATTATAGAATTTGTCCGCGATATCGTCGTTCCATTCCAACTGATACAGATGCGAGGTAATATTCACCTGGAAACCGGCTATCATAAGCGAGATGGCAGCACCCAATGTCGCAATCTGGGAGAAAGAGCCATCATCATCACTGTCGATACCCGCTACTGCATCAGCCAGCGCACCGAGAAACAGAAGCACTCCGGCTGCAGTATTGGCGTTGGCCTTATGGTCTATGTACTGAATATCATTTACCACAACGAAAGAATTGTCAATCAGCTCATAGCCATTATCCGCCAGAGAACTCAGTCCCCTTACGCTCTGTTCCGCCATCGATACGTCAGCCGCCATGGCATCATACATACCTCTGTCCAGAACCAGCCCTGGATCAAAGCCACCAGTCTCCTTGTTGCGGGAGAACCATTTGGACACCATTCTCTTGGCCACCTGATTGCGTTTCAGGAAACTCTCCACTTGAGTCCTCGCCTGATTCCGGTTCTTTGTATTGACGGTTATCACCTTGACACTAAGGTCATGGTCATTGTATTTGTCAGGAGTCTCCAGAGACATAAAGGCATTGACGATCTCCTCATCCATATTCTGGTCTGGATGACTTATCAGAATAGAATAAAGAGAACTGCGCCTGTAATTGAAAGCATCATTCTCCTGCTCCCTCGCTGCCAGAGACACGGCAGGCGCTGACACAAAAAATACTGACAGAAGTATTGCGATATTAATTTTTTTCATAGTCACGTCTTTAATAATCCCACATAGATTCAAGCACAGTCACGCCGGCGGGAATCTTACCGTCGAATTTCACAAAGTCAACGACCACCTCGCCCTTCTCATTGAGCCATGCCATCTCCCCCCTGCCGTTCATCACCCACCTGACAGCACCGCTCTCGGGACGCAGGAGCAGCGATGTGGCGCCTGCTCCGGGAGCACCCTGGACAGAAGTATATATCACCGGTATGACTTCCTCACCACGAACATTGACATACCCGTACAACCCGTCTCTCTTGACCCATGCCAGACCGTCCCGGAACTCTCCTACCATCTGATAAGGCCTGTTCATGTCTGTCCTGACATGCTTATCCTTGTCCACAAGCACCCACGCCCCGTCATAGACGCTACGGTTTCCGTCATCGTCCCGTGCATACAAATCGTCCATGCTAAATGACTCTGAGACACCGAAAAGGTAGTCCCTGCCTATCTCCTTCTTGCCTTTCTTATCCATTACAGGCATATAGCGTTGCTTGCGCATTGTCTTGGTCTCCATACAGTTGACCCATGCCACACTGTCTATGAAAGGACCTACCAGATCATATCCCTCATCTCCGAAAAAAAGGACATCCGGGGATGACAGGTCTATGTAGGTCCAAAGGCCGTCCACCCACATTTCCTTGTCCTTGCCGCAGATGTACACAGCAACAAAGCCTTCGCTACACAAGTCGATGTACTGGTATTTAGGTTCTATGACCACTCTTCCGGATGACTCCACAAGGCCGGCCAGTCGGGTATTGTAATCATATACTACCCCGTATCCGTCAGCAAAACGGCTCACGGCGGCATACTTGGCATCGACCACCACCTCCCCGGACGGGCTCTTATAGCCCCACTTCCCGGAGCGTTCATAGGGAACCAGGTTCTGCGCACAGAGTGAAGTCGCCGCGCACAGATACAAGACTACTGCAATAATTGTTTTTTCCATTGTTTATTTGGTTAATAGTTGATGGCAGCTAGAATCCATCAGACAGAGCCCTTACCACGCCCTGTTCCTCAAGACGTTTCCTCAGCCTGTCCTTAGCCACCGAGATCACATAGCCGATTTTGTATTTATAATTCCCGCCCTTGACCTTAAGTACCTGACGGCTTCCGGAAGCCACTGAATTGACATAGTCCAGATATTCGCCTTGGAAGAAATTGCCAAAGAAAATTGAGTCCGAAGCCGTGACAGCATCTGACTTGAGCGCAGGCTGTGCCGACGCCCCCCCTCCAGCAGGGACACCCTTGAAAATAACCGCATGCACGGCGTTTTTCTTCGGAATCTCCACCGGCATGTCCGGGCTGCGATAATAACTCCACACTCTGATGGCATATGTTCCCTCGACCCCTACTCCGACACTTTCTATCTCATAGTTCCACTCCTGACCGGCCTTGCTCAGCTTGGCCGCACCTCCACACGATATAAACAGAAACGGAAAAACACTCAGAACCAAAAAAAGGGATATTTTCCTCATAGTTTTGCTTTATTTACTGACAAAGATATCTTGTTTTGATGAGTTTTCAAAATCGTTTTGTATCTTTGTAAATTAATTGAAAGACCGCATATCGACATGAACGAAGTAAAGCAGACAAATGTCTTTTTTGACAGATCCTACGGCTACGCTAGAGCTATCGTAGCCCTGATAGGAGGCCTGGTACTGGTTATCTGGCCGGAACAGGTCAAAAACTACAGCATGTACATTCTGGGAGCGCTGATACTGCTTATAGGCATTGTAAACATAGCACTCTACTATACGGGAAAATGGAAAAGGGAAAAGATATCCCTCCTCATGCTCAATTCCATAGTAGACATAGCTTTCGGACTTGTACTGCTTATATTCCCGTCATTCTTCATCAACTTCATAATGTTTGTGTTCGGACTGGTGCTGCTGATATTCGGACTTGGAGACATCGTAAACCTGGTCAGAACCTCCAGAGTTGCGCCTATACCGTGGACCGTCTTTATCGGACCGTCACTGACTGTCATTATAGGCGTGATCATGTTCTTCTTCCCCGGCAAGGCAGGCAACTGGCTGTTCATACTTTTCGGAGCCGGACTGCTGCTGTACTCAGTATCCGAGTTCGCTTCAACTTATATTATAAGAAAAAGGATGAAAGAAATATCAATAGACGCCTCTGTTGATGAAAATGCAGAAGAGTAGTACCTCCGTGGGGAATCGAACCCCAACCAAGAGAACCGGAATCTCTCATTCTATCCATTAAACTACGGAGGCAAAAGGAATGCAAATGTATAAATAAAATTTGAAAAAGAATATGACTGCTTATGTTTTTCCCGGACAGGGAGCACAATTTACAGGAATGGGCAAGGATCTGTACGATGCAAGCCACAAAGCCAAGGAGTTGATTGACAATGCTTGCGACATCCTCGGATTCGACATCCGCAGCATAATGTTCACCGGCTCAACCGATGACCTCAAGCAGACAAGAGTCACACAGCCTGCTGTATTCATACATTCTGTAGCAGCTGCAGCCACAATAGAGAATTTCAATCCCGGCATGACCGCCGGTCACTCTCTCGGTGAGTTCTCGGCTCTCGTAGCTGCCGGAGCCATGTCCTTCGAGGACGGCCTCCGTCTGGTATATGCCAGGGCAATGGCCATGCAGAAAGCATGCGAGGCCAGACCGTCAACCATGGCCGCAATCATCGGCCTGCCTGACGAGCTGGTGGAGAAAGTCTGCGCTGAGACCGACGGCATAGTCGTTCCGGCAAACTACAACTGCCCTGGGCAGCTGGTCATCTCAGGCGAGATAGAGGCTGTGGACAAAGCCTGCGCCACTCTCAAGGACGCAGGTGCGAAAAGAGCCCTCAGACTTGCTGTAGGGGGTGCCTTCCACTCCCCGCTGATGGAACCGGCCAGAGTTGAACTGGCCGAGGCAATAAGCAGGACTGACATCAAAGTCCCGGTATGCCCGGTCTACCAGAACGTGGACGCACAGCCCTCTACTGATCCGGTGGTGATAAAGGACAAGCTGCTGCGCCAGCTCACATCTCCTGTGAGATGGACACAGACGGTGCTCAACATGCACCGGGACGGAGCTACTGAGTTCGTGGAACTCGGTCCTGGCACCGTCCTGCAGGGACTTATCAAAAAATGCCTTCCGATTAGATAAAACTACAACAAATAACAATAACTACTAAAATCATCCTAATAATGGCAAAAGAGAAAACATTTATCACATGTGACGGCAACTACGCCGCCGCACATGTAGCGTATATGTTCAGTGAACATGCCGCTATCTACCCTATCACACCTTCTTCTACCATGGCCGAATACGTAGACGAATGGGCCGCGTTCGGCAAGAAGAATCTGTTCGGGGAGACAGTTAAAGTAACGGAAATGCAGAGTGAGGGAGGAGCGGCAGGTGCTGTTCACGGTTCACTCCAGGCCGGAGCCCTGACCACCACATTCACTGCATCCCAGGGATTGCTTCTGATGATTCCCAATATGTACAAGATCGCAGGAGAACTGCTGCCCACTGTATTCCACGTGTCAGCCAGAGCCCTCGCCACCCAGGCGCTGTCCATCTTCGGAGACCATCAGGACGTAATGGCCTGCCGCCAGACCGGTTTCGCCATGCTGGCTTCATCCAGTGTCCAGGAAGCCATGGACCTCGGTGCCGTCGCCCACCTGTCGACAATTAAGTCCAGCGTGCCTTTCATACACTTCTTCGACGGATTCCGTACATCACACGAGATTCAGAAGATAGAGGTACTCGACCCTGATGCCCTAAAGGGAATGATCAGCGAGAAGGCTCTGGAGGCCTTCAGAAAAAGAGCCCTCAACCCCAACAAGCCTGTAACCAGAGGCACTGCCCAGAACCCCGATGTATATTTCCAGGCCCGTGAGGCAAGCAACACCTACTATGACGCCGTGCCCGATATCGTAGCCCGCTATATGGGCGAGATAAGCGAGCTGACAGGACGCCATTACCTGCCGTTCGACTACTATGGCGATCCCAATGCGAAAGACATCATCATCGCCATGGGCTCCGTATGCGAGACCATCCGTGAGGTCGTAGACGCGCTTATGGAGAAAGGTGAGAAAGTCGGTGTCATCACAGTACGTCTGTACAGACCTTTCTCTGCCAAGTATTTCCTCAGAGTCCTGCCCAAGAGCGTCAAACGTATCGCAGTGCTCGACCGCTGCAAGGAACCGGGCAGCGTAGGCGAGCCCCTCTACCTCGATGTCAAGTCCACATTGGCAGAAACGGGCAATGACGCTCCCTACATCATCGGCGGACGCTACGGTCTGTCTTCCAAGGACACCAGTCCCGCCCAGATATTCGCCGTATTCAAGAACCTCAAGCAGAAACAGCCCAAGGCCGACTTCACCATCGGCATTACCGATGACGTGACATTCAAGTCCCTCCCTGTAGGCGAGGAAGTGTCACTGGCCAAGAAGGGAACATACGAGTGCAAGTTCTACGGCCTCGGCTCTGACGGTACGGTGGGTGCCAACAAGAACACTATCAAGATTATCGGTGACCATACTCCTAAGTACTGCCAAGGATATTTCGACTATGACTCAAAGAAGTCCGGCGGATATACCTGCTCGCACCTGCGCTTCGGAGACAGCCCCATCACATCTCCCTATCTGGTATCCACTCCTGACTTCGTGGCCTGCCACGTACCATCATACCTTTATAAATACGATGTGCTCAAGGGTATCAAGAGAGGCGGTACATTCCTGCTCAACAGCCTCTGGTCAGTAGAGGAGACCTTAAAGAGAATCCCCGACCATGTAAAGCAGGTAATCGCAGAGAAAGGCCTCAAGGTATACATCATCAACGCCACAAAGATAGCAGAGGAGATCGGTCTGGGCAACAGGACCAATACCATCCTTCAGTCAGCATTCTTCAAGATTACCGGCATCATCCCTTACGAGCAGGCTGTTGCCTTCATGAAAAAAGCCATAGACAAGAGCTATGGAAAGAAGGGCGAGAAAGTGGTCAGCATGAACTATGCGGCTGTTGACCGTGGAGCCGAATACGAGGAGCTGACAGTACCCGCCGAGTGGAACAACGTAGTGGCCCGTTTCCGTCCGGCCAACTTCGACCGTCTCGCACCCGAGTGGGTACGCAGCGTAGCCGATGTTGTCAACGCTCAGAACGGCTATGATATTCCTGTCAGTGCCTTCACCGGTGAACATGCCGACGGCACCATTCCCGCCGGCACTGCGGCATTTGAGAAACGCGGCATAGCCGTCAATGTTCCCGAATGGAATCCCGAGAGATGTATCCAGTGCAACCAGTGTGCCTACGTATGTCCTCACGCAGCCATCCGTCCTTTCCTCTCCACCGAGGAAGAGCTGTCAAAGGCTCCTAAGGGAGTCAGAAGCGCAGAAGGCAAGGCCACGTTCAAGGCCTACCGCTTCACTATGCAGGTATCACCCATGGACTGCACCGGCTGCGGCAACTGCGTGGACGTATGTCCCGCCAAGGAGAAAGCCCTCGAGCTGAAACATCTTGACACACAGATGGACCAGCAGGCTGTATTTGACTACATGCATTCCAACGTGGGCTACAAGGATACGGTCGCTCCCAAGACCCAGAACTTCAAGAACTCACAGTTCTCTCAACCGCTGTTCGAGTTCTCCGGAGCATGCGCCGGCTGCGGCGAGACCCCCTATATCAAGGCAATTACCCAGCTCTTCGGTGACCGCATGATGGTTGCAAATGCCACCGGATGCTCGTCAATCTACAGTGCCTCATTCCCGTCCTCGCCTTACTGCACCGACAAGAACGGACGCGGACCGGCATGGGACAATTCCCTGTTCGAGGACAACGCAGAGTTCGGTCTCGGAATGAGACTCGGTACCGAAAGGCTGCGCAGCACAGTCGCCGACCTCATGAAGCAGGGTCTGGAGTGCAACAAGTGCTCCGCAGACATCAAGGCACTATTCGAGCAGTGGCTCGCTGACAGAGGCAATGCTGCCGCGACCCGCGAGATATGCGACAAGCTCGTTCCGATGCTGGAGGAAAGCGAGTGCGAGGCCTGCAGAAAACTGTATGACTACCGCGACTGGATTCCTGCACGCAGTCAGTGGATCATCGGTGGAGACGGCTGGGCATACGACATCGGATACGGCGGACTGGACCATGTCCTGGCTTCCGGAGAGAATGTCAACGTTCTCGTCCTCGACACCGAGGTATACTCCAACACCGGCGGACAGTCGTCCAAGTCCACACCTGCCGGCGCAGTCGCCAAGTTCGCGACATCCGGAAAGAAGGTACGTAAGAAAGACCTGGGTATGATGGCCATGAGCTACGGCTACGTATATGTGGCACAAGTTGCCATGGGCGCCAACCCGTCACAGTACTTCAACGTACTGAAAGAAGCGGAGGCCTACAACGGACCTTCCCTGATCATCGCCTATGCGCCATGCATCAACCATGGCCTGCGTAACGGCATGGGCAAGAGCCAGAGAGAGGAGAAGCTCGCAGTAGAGTGCGGCTACTGGCATCTCTACCGCTTCAACCCCGCTCTCGCAGAGGAAGGCAAGAATCCCTTCACCCTCGACAGCAAGGAGCCTGACTGGAGCAAGTTCCAGGAGTTCATCAAAGGTGAGGTCCGCTACAGTTCTCTTATGAAGAGCTTCCCCGACACCGCTCAGGAACTCTTCGACAAGACCGAGCAGTACGCCAAGATCCGCTACGAGTCCTACAAGCGTCTGGCCCTGTAACACAGGCAAGCTAAAATCAGTAAAAATCCCGGCAGAAACTGATGTCCTGCCGGGATTTTTTATTGAATACATCTTCGTGAAGTTTCAACTTTACAATGTCATAAGCGCACTAAGACATTAGTCCTCATACTCAAAGGGTATATACCCATTAACCGGAATCTCGACTACATTGTCGATCAGCATACCATAATCTTTATAATGTGGCTGACCCTCCACAGTAGTCACAGACCCCTCAAAAGTACCTTCTTCAGCTATCCATACACATACATGACAGTTTTCTATATTTTCAACTGAAGTCGGTACAGGCATACTGTATGTTAATTCCAAAATCGAATTTGCGGAGACCGATACTTGCTCTCCATCATAGGGCGTAAAACCTTCTCTCAAGACATAGTTGTGCTCATAATTTTCGCCCGCACCACTCTGATATCCTATAACCCCATTTTCAAGCAAAAAAGCTCCCAATGTATACGTACCAGCCTCCTTTGAGGCAATAGAGATATCAACATTCAATGTTCCATTACTGATTACAACAATACCCCCAATGGCATTATTTGCAGGCAACTCCGTAACTGCTTCCTCGGCAATTGCCTTATAGAAATCTATCTGAACATCTTGAGAATAAGCGTTGTTACACTCTGCATAACCGTTCACCACACCAATAGGGAATCCTGTTCCATCGAAAAACTCATACCAGTAATCCCAATACTCATAAATATAAGAATCACCAGGCGACATCATACCATAAATGTAAAAGGGCACAAAACGGCCATTGGTCTCTTCATACGCCTGCTTCATGGCATGGGCCATCTTAGGGCAGTTTCCACAAGATGTTGCTGTCACACGGAATCCTAAACTTCTCCTATAGAAGACTTTACTATAGTCGGCGGCGAACTGCTCAATCTGTGATATCTCAATCTCGTCTGTAGTCTCTCCATCGACTCCATTAAGGCTGATCAAGGCTGTCCTGACGTCATCTTCATTAGCAGTTAATGTCATATTTATATTATAGGTACGGTACATTGAGTATGTGCTGTCATCAGACAAGAGGGTCGAGTCTGACTCTGTTACACTATCTATAGTAACCCAATCTACACCATCGGCCACTTTGGCTTCAAAATCCATATTCCCCTGCACTGAGAAAGTATAAGACTGGGCAGCACTACTTACTAACGCACTCTTACCCGCAACATTCCATCCCGGCATAGGCTCCTGAAAAACAAAGTTCTGTGTTGCTGTCCCTGTACTAGTCGTTATAAAGAAGAAGCCCTCTCTCTCACGTAAGTCCTGATTAACTTCCTTCCCGGAAACAGTCAATTCGACGATTCCCGGCTGACCGCTCGTTGGGGACACATCAAACCATGAGTTGTTGTTGGAGACCTGCCATGCTTCATCGAATTCCAATGTAACGGTAACAGAGGAATCTAAAGAATTAGGTAAAAAAACAGAAACGCCTTTGATAGGTGGCTCTACAGGTTCATCAACGCTTGAGCAAGACGTGAAAATTAGGGCGGCACCAATTGCAGCACAACTAAGAACCATTTTTACTAAACTTTTCATGATAAAATACTAATTATTGTAATATAAATCTACAACTAATATAAAACAATTAAACTGCACATTGAAAACTTTACTTTAGCGACTTTGGGTTTCCCATTGCAGATTGCTTTCCTATGAATATATACAAAAAAGAGGCCGTAAACCACGCCCTCCTTTTATCTTACTAAAAATTGCTTACTACAGAGCTACTATAAGAGAGAGATTGACACCTGTGTATGCAGGAATTACGCGACATACACCACCAGAGCATTGGTAACCTTCCTTAAATCTTCCAAAATTCAGAGCTGCGCGCACTTTGGAGTAAGAATAGCTTACACTACCGTTAACGTAATGGGTCTTGGTATCACCATAATTCCACATATCCTGAATGGAGACACTCCAGCGGGGAGCGAAACTGTACTCAAGCAGGGCCGCTGCCCAGTTCTTATGGTCTTCTTTTGTATAGAGGTGCTGGAGTTCCAACCTAAGGGAATTCTTTCTATCAAACTTATATGTCAAGTCCGCCACTACCGTATGCGAATTCCACAATTCAGTACCCTTTGCCACTATCTCAGGATTATATGTCTGCCAGGTGTAGAAAAGTATCATCTTAAAATTACTACCGAACCAGCGCTCAATATCTACGGTAAGATCTCTAAAAAGAAGTTCGTCCCCACCACGGATACCTGTCATCATATCTATAATACCTCCATAATAGGTGGAGAAATTGGCATGTAGCTTCATCCCCTTCTTGCCTCCCATAACAGTGCCTCTTCTGAAATTATAATACAAGTCCGCCTGACCGCCGATTTCATCGTTCTGTGCCGTGTATGGATTAAGCGTAGCCAAGGCATAAGTATGCTGCTGCGTAAGAGCAGGCACGTAATTGATATACGTCCAGATATCGGAAGGGCCATTTGACCTTGACCCCTGCAGGTACGGATTGCTGAGCTTTCGGAAAGTGAGCAGACCGCCAAAGCCATAACCGGTATATCCAAGATCAATCTGTATCGCCTGACTGCGGGTAGAATCCAGACTGTTGTATATACCGGGATCGGCCTTACGGCTCATATACTCGCCGCTCAGCTGAAATCCTGCATATCCCAGACTCATCCTCGCCGAATAACCGGTCGTATGTGGATTCCTGCCCTCAGTAGATACAGGTTCGTATTTGTCTAAGAAACTTCCCTCTATAGTCCAGTCGAAGTTCTCCCAGTTCGCGGCACGTGAAATGGAAAGCGACAAATCCGCACCTGCCACTGTGTTGTCCGTATACTCCTTTATGTCACGTATACGCCCATAAAGGGCCTTGACTGTCAGGAAATCTCCAAATGTATAACCGACTTTCACACCTTGAAGTGCATTGTTGACACCAAGAGTACGATCCTCATAGGTACGGAAAAGCAAGCCGCTTCCAAACTGCTCATGTATACTACCAAGACGCACGTCCCATCCATCCGCAGCATACCCAGCATATATATCATACCTCATAAATTTGTCACCCATAATCTGATTTGGGAAATACCCCGCGACCGGAGGGAAATACCCCTCAAGTTGAAGTCCCATGTAGAAACCCTTCAAGGAATAGTCCAATTTTAAATAGTTATTGGACCCCATGTGTCCATCTGGATTGTACGAGTTGGTTTTTGTATCTTTAAAATAATAACTAGTATTAGTCTCCAACCCTGCAGAAAAGTTGCCCTTGTCCTCATTTTGGGCAAAGGCAACTGCTGTCAGAGTCAAAAGACCTACTGCCAAGGTAAATCTTTTGAGCATAAGTTTACTGAAGTTTTAAGATTTGATCAAAAAGTTCCTCTTCACTGCCTGGAGTATAACCGGTATGGGTATATACCACATTCCCATCCCGGTCAAGAACAAATACCATAGGCTGCGTCTGCACATTCATTGCCCGTTTCAGGTCTCCGTTCTCATCCAACAGGATCGTGAAGTCTGTCCAACCACGGCCATTGACCATAGGCTTTACTTTCGCGCTGGAACGGGAATCATCTGTAGATACCGCAACGACCTTGAACTCTGCCTCGTCACTCCAATCCACGAAAGCATCATTAATAGCTCCGAGCTCCTGAAGACAGGGCTTGCAGGTAGTATACCAGAAAGAAAGAATTACAGGTACTCCATCCTCAAGGATAGACTGCACATTGACAGCATTTCCGTCAATGTCTTTCACCTCTACATTAGGAAGCCCTTTCTGCGCCATCGCCATAAGCGGCATTAGCAGCACCATGAAAAAAAGAATTGTCTTTTTCATATTCTGATTAATTTTCATATTCATACACTACAAAGCCGCCAATAGGTATTGTTACAGCATTATCAACCAACATTCCAAAGTCTGTATATTCAACATTTCCAACTGAACCGGAATATGTACCATCCTTCGCAATCCACACACAAACATAACAGTTATTAATATCTTTGATTGATGTCGGTATAGGCATATTGAAATTAACATCCTGCTGCTGCTGTGCTGTCAGAGTTATGTCATCTCCCATAATGTTGTCAGTGAAATTGGCACGAACCACAAAATTATGCTCATAATTAGAACCTGCACCACTCTGAGTGTATATAATGCCGTCCTCCAACAAATACACTCCCAATGTATATGCTCCACCAGCTTTAGAAGCGATTGACAAATTCACATTAATATTTCCATTTCCACTGGAAACTACTCCCCCTATAGCACAATCTGAAGGCAAGTTCTCAACAGCTTCATCCATAACACTTGCGAAAAGTCCTTCTTGTATTGACTGTGAATAGTTACCAACATTAGCATATCCATTGACTATTCCGCAAGGATAACCTTGGCTCGGATTGAATATTCTCTCAAACTCATCTGTCCCATCGTACGCAAGGCCTCCAGCAGATGGCATCCAAGAAGAACTGTTTGCATAAAGTGTAAAGGGGATAAACCGTCCATTTGAAGACTCATGCACAGCTTTCATTGCTGCGGCCATTATGGGACAATATCCGCAGGAAGTAGAAGTGAACCTGAACGCAATACTTCTTCTATAGAATTCTCTGCTATAGTCAGCTACGAGCTTGCCCATCTGGGAAATTTCTATTGTATCCTTAACAGTTCCGTCCACACCATTGAGATAAATCTCTGTGCTGCGTACTTCACCATCGTTGGCCTCAATCTGCATATTGATATTGTAGGTGCGGTATGCAGAGTAAGTGGTTTTGTCGGACAGGAGCGTTGAATCTGACTCCGTAACTCCGTCTATGGTTATCCAGTCAACGCCTTCTGCTAGTACTGCCTCAAAGTCAAGATTACCCTGGATGGGGAATGTGTACGACTGGGCTTCGCCACTTACAGAAGCTGTCGATGTTTCCAAGTTCCAACCAGGAATCGGGTCCTGGAAAACATAGTACTGAGTGTTTGTCTCATTTTCTCCAACACCGACAGTGATGATGAAATCGGCTTCCTTCTCGCGCAATTCGGTATTTGCCTCCAGCACGGAAACAGAAAGTTCAACAGTGCCAGGATCTCCGCTAAGAGGATAAACGGAAAACCACGTATTCGAGTTTCTCACCTTCCAGACATCGTCTAATTCCATTGTCACTGTAATAACGGTATCCGCAGCATTGGGCAGGAATATGGAATTGCCGACCATATCAATAGGTGGTAATGGATTATCACCGCCTTGATTCTCTTCGCAGGAAGAGACTATCACAACTGTACCCAACGCGGCACAGCAAAGGAGCATTTTTGTTAAACTTTTCATGATTAAAACATTAAGTATTGATTAATTATTGCTTGCTGTAATTATCCAGTCCTTTCTTCAGGAACTGTACAAATGCATCTACATCCAGATCGTAACTTCTGGGCTCGGCCAACAGCTCGCCGTTACGGCCCTCAAGCACATAGCAGGGCTGCGCATTAACACCATATTGGGTGGTAGCTATATGAGAATTGATCTTTCCGATATCCTTCAGAGTCCTGTTGCCCACTGTAATCCAGTCGCTCTCGTCAGCTTTCTTCTTATCATCGCAGTACATGGCCAGGATAACATAATCATTGCGGAGCATATCAAGCACCTGAGGGTCTGACCATACGCGTGCCTCCATCTCACGGCAGTTGACGCAACCGTGACCGGTAAAGTCTATGAACAGCGGCTTACCGACTTTCTCTGCATATGCTCTCGCCTCGTTGAGCTCGAAGAAACCCTGCAGGCCGTGAGGCAGATGCAGGAAATCACTGTACTTAGGAGTACCCATATCCGGCACTGCTGCCTGAGCGGACGCAGGAGTGTCTGTACCGGATGCCTGTATTACTACCGGGGCCTGCTCCTGACCCAGAACGAAATCCTGAGTGGTAAGAGGCGGCAGATAACCGGACAGAGCCTTCAGAGGCGCACCCCACATTCCTGGAATAAGGTATACTACAAATGCGAACACGGCGATCACCAAAGTCAGACGGCCTACTCCTATATGCTTCACCTCGTCATCATGAGCGAACTTGATCTTGCCCAACAGATAGAAACCGAGAAGAGTGAAGACCACAATCCAGATGGCCAGGTAGACCTCTCTGTCAAGAAGTCCCCAGTGATAGGTCTGGTCGGCCGTAGAGAGAAACTTGAAACCAAGAGCAACCTCTATGAAAGCGATAACGACCTTTACAGTATTGAGCCATCCTCCGCTCTTCGGCAACTTCTTCAGCAACGAGGGGAAGAGGGCGAATATCGTAAACGGAAGCGCAAAGGCTATCGAGAACGCCAGCATCGTGATGATTGGCGCCCAGAACTCACCCTGTGTAGACTTGATCAGCACGGCACCGACAATAGGTCCGGTGCAGGAGAACGACACAAGCACGAGAGTAAGAGCCAGGAAGAATATACCTCCGAAGCCCTTGGTATCGGCTTTCGAGTCGGACTTGTTGACCAGCTTCGACGGCATGGTAATCTCGAACGCGCCGAAGAACGAGGCTGCAAAGACCATGAACACCAGGAAGAAGATGATGTTCGGCAGCCAGTGCGTAGCAAGCCAGTTGAATATGTCGGCTGTCACGGCATCTCCACCTACAATCCTTGTCACCAGGATAATAATCGCTATGGGCAAGGTGTACAGGGCCACGATGAATATACCGTACATGGCGGCTCTCATACGGCCCTTGGCTGCGCCTCCCTCTCCCTTAAGGAAGTAGGACACAGTCATCGGCACCATAGGGAACACGCAAGGTGTCAGAAGAGCGGCAAAGCCCCAGAGGATAGCCTCGAGGATAAGTCCCCAGATGCTCTTGCCCTCAGTACCGGCCGCAGCGGGAGCTGATACGGTATCCTCTGCGTACAGGTCTACCTCCGCGACTGTCATATCGGGAAGGCTCACCGTCCACGCAAGTTCCTGCGGAGTCGTACAGTTGTTCTCGTCACACGTCATCCACTCGACGTAAAGCTCCACTTCCGCATTTTTCTTTTTCAGCCTGATATCCTGCGAGAATGTCACAGTCTCCTCAAAATACCCGATCTCCATCATATAGATGTCATCGTAATATCTATAAGGCTCCTTGGAGATAGTCACTCCCCCGACTTTCTCTGCCCGGCGTTCATCGGCCACATTGAACTCCGCCACCGTTGCGGTGGGACCGAACTCGGTCCTGAGAGTGTCATAGATATGCCAGCTAGAGTCTATCGCCGCTGTCATGGAGACACGGTAGAGATTCTTCTCCAACTGCTCTACCTCAGCCTTCCACTGCGCATGGGTCTCCTGCGCGGCCACTGACACCATTGACGCTCCTATCAGAAGAAGCAGCAATACTAACCTTTTTTTCATTTCCTTAATAATAAACAATTTAATACCTAAACCTCTGTTTATAACTCACACTAAACTACAAAAGTATAAAAGCATTTTAAAAAAACAAAAAAAGCCGACTGAAAATCAATGATTCAGCCGACTATTTTAATTCTTCGCCTAAAGCATACCGCCGTCGCAGATGATGACCTGGCCAGTCACGTATGAGGAAAGGTCGGAGGCAAGGAAGAGGGCCACATTGGCGATATCCTCGGGGGTACCGCCACGGCGGAGAGGAATCTTCTTGTTCCACTCGTCGCGTACCTCCTGCGGCAAGGCATTGGTCATATCGGTGATAATGAAACCGGGAGCGATAGCGTTGGCCCTGATACCGCGTGAGCCCATCTCCTTGGCTATGGACTTTGCCAGACCGATCAGGCCGGCTTTGGATGCGGAATAATTGCACTGCCCGGCATTGCCGTTGACCCCTACCACAGATGAGATGTTGATGATGCTTCCGCCTCTCTGACGGGCCATTATCGGAGTCAGCGCATGAGTGAAATTGAACGCGCTCTTCAGGTTGACAGTGATGACGCTGTCCCACTGCTGCTCCGACATTCTCATCATCAAGCCGTCACGGGTGATGCCGGCATTGTTGACCAGCACGTCGATATGACCGAAATCCTTGAGTATCTGATCCACCGTCGCATGGGCTTCGGAGAAGTCTGCCGCGTTGGACGCATATCCCCGGCATTCCACTCCTAATGCCTTTATCTCAGCAACAGTGTTTTTGAAATTGTCATCTTCCTTCAAATCTGTAAAAGCGATATCCGCTCCAGCTGAGGCCAGTTTCATGGCAATAGCCTTTCCTATGCCTCTGGCAGCCCCCGTAATCAGGGCAACCTTTCCTTTTAATAAATCTTCCAACATAATTTTCCGTCAATTAATTGATTTTGTCATTAGGTACTACTGCAAACGAGAGGCTGGCCTCTACGCACAGATTGCCGTTTACATACGCCTTGGCATCTATCCAGAAGAGCATCGCCCTATGATTGGTGATATTGGCATGCACCTCAATGGTATCTCCTGGCACGACCTGGTGTTTGAAGCGGGTCTTGTCTATGCCGGTGAAAAGAGTAGTGTGTCCTACGAGATAGTCTTTAATGAGCAGCGAGCTGCACTGTCCCATAATCTCACACAGTATGACTCCGGGCACTATGGGCTGTCCGGGAAAATGTCCCTGGAGGAAGAACTCATCGCCCCTGACATGATACTTTCCGATGACAGAGCCGTCCTCCTGAAGTTCCATCTCATCCACGAGCAGCATCGGCTCGCGATGGCGTAAAAACGTCTTAATCTCTTCTCTATCCATATTGAGTTTGGTTTT
>ENA-OOWN01000685-OOWN01000685.1-human-gut-metagenome-genome-assembly--contig:-NODE-685-length-28225-cov-7.353284_pt1 | contig 28225 bp, 36 predicted proteins | sample MGYA00241406_ERZ501319 | MGnify/ENA primary metagenome ERZ501319 (study PRJEB25962, sample SAMEA2042734) | human gut metagenome | biome: human gut; feature: human-associated habitat; material: faeces... | reverse complement strand
CGAGCGTATCGCTCTATAGCCGGATGCAGATCGGGGTGCTGCACAGCGCAGGCAAAGAGCTGATTGATGCCCTTCTTGGGCAAGCCGGGAATGGGCAGATAGATTTTCTCCTTTCCTCTGAATTCCACCGAGTAACTGCGGGGGAATTCCTCCTGCTCCAGCACCGCACACAGGTAGTCCAGGATTTCAGCATAGCACTCCTCCGTGGAGTCCCTGGCGGTGATGCGGATAGTAGCAAACGCATCATTGGCCGATGCGGTGAAATGCTCCGTCTTACGCTGCTGGATGTCCTTTGGTAATTTGCCGCTGCCGGCTGTTTTCAGTTGCTTCACCATATCTGGGCGAAGCTGGGAGACCAGGCCGAGGATGTGCTCGGTGGTGAGGGATTCAAAACTCTGCCCGTACACCGTATGGCAGACCGCCACATAGCAGGCAAAGCGCAGCAGGCCTTCATCCACATCCTCCGGACGCAATTCCGGCCACACGGTGCAGGGTGGAAAGACGGTAAAGCCATCATCCCGCTCTCCCACAAGGAAGAACCGCTCCTGCACCTGCTTTTCTATGTATTTCTCCAATGTATAGCGGATCTCCTGCCAGCCCACCAACCGCCGCAGGGCATCGCAGAATATAACAGCTTCCTCATAGGGAAATCCCTTCAAAGGCAGTTTGGACAGATACCGATCCAACAGCTGGCTGGGAAGAAAGGGTGGCCCGTTGTGATTTCGCACCACGGTCGGGTAGGCGGAGTGATTTTCACGAGCGGTTCCGTTCAGCACATCCTGAATGCAGAGATCCGCCTCCGCCAGCACCTCCGGGGAAGTGTCCGGCTTGTGGATCAGATAGTAGCGGTCATGTACGCCATCACGCTTTGGCAAACTCATGGCAAGGTCTCCTCTCAGGTTTGCTGATGCTGCATGGATACGATTTGGCAGTCTGGACAGAATTCCACATAGAGCGTGCCCTCCGCACAGTCAAACACCGTATCCCACTGGATCTGCGCCAGATACTTCATAGGTTTCCCGCAGTGGGGACAGATGGTATATTCCGCGTCCTGTACCCAGTTGGCAAAGCCGCCGATGGTGTTCACATCCTGACAGGCCGCACCGTAAAACAGGGGCACCGGCATCTTGCCCAGCACAAAGGGATTTTCCGTGAGGGCCTTGTAGTCCTCGGGACTGACATAGCAATCCGTTTTCTCCGCCCCGTCAAAGAGCTCGGAGGGAAAGACTTCCACGCCGCCATCCAGGGTAAAACTGTTAAAGGCTGGACCTTTCAAGAATCCCACACAGTTGGGGCAGCAGGTGGCAGTCAGAATACCATCCAACCCCAGAAATTTCAGCCGCTCATCCCGGCCATCCAGCACCAGCATGTCCACCATGCGTCCGCCACAGTGGGGGCATGTGTCCTCCCGTGCCCGGCCAATGCGGACGGGAGATTTCTCGCCGGTGGTTCCTTTGACCATAGGATAGCAGGTATCGAAGCCCAGTTGGATTTTCTGGCCCTCCTTGTCGAAGGTCCAGCCGCCGATCTGTGCATAGCTGGATGGGTCCACATAGAGGCCCTTGCGCCAGGGCCGGGGATTTCGCTCCAGCTCCAGCAGCGTCTCCATTGCCTTGTCATCTCCCTGCATAGCAAGGCAACTCATCAGGTTAGAAGCCGCGCTGGAATATTCCGCAGACAACAGCGCATGAATCAGACCATCCCGCACATCGGCGGGAGCGTGATAATAGATTTCACACGGCCAGAACACCTCTGCGGCCAGTGCCGCCCGCTGAATCTCCGGGGTGATGGCATCATGGTACCCCAGCAGCTGCCAGAAGTCGGTGAACTCCGGGTCCTCCATATCAGCCAGCCGCTGGATGTTCTGAATCAGGTTTCTTTGCTTTTCTGTGATTTGTTCCGGTGTCCAAGCAAGAGCAGCCTTCCGCTCCTGTTCAGATTTGCATTTCCAGCACAATCCCTCATAGCCCAAGGGTGTCCCACAGCCGGGGCAGGTGTACTTTAAGCTCATCGTTTCCGTCTCCCTTCAGAAGATCAAAAAGCGCCCCGCGGCGTCCCGACAAAAGAGCGGGCGCCGGCAGGGCGCAATTTCACACGGCGGTCCGCTGCGGCGGAAGGCCGGGGGAAAGGCATGTATGGTTTATCGATCAACAGCTTCTGGTAACAAGCTTTCATAAAAACTCCATCAGTGCGAGGTATCCTAAAATGGATACGCCAAATTAGAAATATTATACCATATACAAACAAATTGAAAAAGACATTTGCCGTAAAGTGCCTAAAAAATTTGAAGGAGATCAAACAACGCCCACGGGCCTTCAAAAACCTCCACCTTGGGAGCAGCCAGCAAATAGCCCAATATGAAATGATCCATCCCGGTCGTTGTGCTGTCCGCAGATTTGTCCCTTTATATCACATATTATAATTGTGATTATATCACATTTCAAGATACTTCCGAACCCGGTACACTAAAAGAAGCGGGAGGTGGATCGGGTGGATCAGCAGAAGAAAAAGGAAATGGGCAAACGCATCCGTGCCTGGCGGGAAAAGCGGGGCTACACCAGGGAGCAGCTCAGCGGCCTGTCCGCCCTGTCGCCCCGATTCATCGCCAACATCGAATCCGGGGATACCAGCATCAGCCTGGACACCCTTATCGCTCTGTGCCGGGCCCTCTCTTGCAGCAGCGACAGCATCCTTTTCGGTGGCGAGGTGCAGCCGGAAGCCTGGGCGGAGGAAATTGCCTGCCTGCAGAACCTCCCGGTGAAATACCAGCCGGAAATCAGCCGTATGCTGCAGTCAGTAACCGAACTAATCCTCGCAGCGGAACCCAAGAGGAAATAGGGGCTCCTTTCTTCCCCCTCTGTTTCTCTTAACTTGTTCCACTGGGTAGTTCCCCTTCTCGGTCCTCTATGACCCATCCCATGGTCCACGCCAGGGCGCACTTCGCCCCTGGTGTGGGCTTTTCTTTATTTCAGCAGGCGGAACTGCAGGCTGCTCTTTCCGCCGTTTTGCCGCCACCGCTGCTGGGTTTCCAGATACCCGGCCGCCTTGAGGTCCTGTACCGCCCGTTTCACGGTGGAGCGGGAGAGGGAGAGCTCCCGGGCAATGGTACCCAGTGCCGGCCAGCAGATCCCCTGGGAGTCGGCCCGGTCACGGAGGTAGAAGTAGACCGCCTTGGCCCGGTGGGACAGCTGCTCGTCCTGATAAACGGATTCCAGCCAACGCACGCCATCGCCTCCCTAGTCCACCCGAGGCCGGGCGGTTTTTTCGGAATGTTCCTCGGCTATCCGGCTTTCATCTGTGGGGATATTTACCGCCTCCGTATCGCCATACCGCTTGAGGATGGCATCCACCAGTTCCACCCGTCCTGCATACTCCACCTTCCGGGCAGCATGCTCGGCAAGCGTATAGGGCTTCCCAAAGGAGATGCCCCACTTGAGGAACAACTGGAACTGGGTCATCATCGGGTGCATCCCGGTCTTCATGGTAATGAAAGTGCCCTTGGGCATGGATTTGAGTTCGTCGGGGGTCATGAGGCGGCGGCCCATCATCTGCATACTGCGGGAGCTGCTGTCCTTGCCCCTGCTCACCGAGCCGGAGAGGACCGTCTGCTCCCCCAGATCCTTGGAGAGGGTGTCCGCCGTTTCACTGCCGGGGGCGAAGCCGCCGAAAATGGTCAGCTGGCAGTTGTCCCGGATGATCTGGGCGCCCTCCTTCCCGTAATTCCTGTCCAGCTGGATGAGCCCCTGGACGATGGCCACAATGGTGAGGCCCCGGGACCGGGCGGCGGAGAAGAGCATCTCCGCTCCCTCCAGTTTGGGGATCGTCCCGAACTCATCCGCAAAGAAGATCACGCGGTTTGGGAGCCTGCCACCGTGCTCGTCCGCCACCGTCATCAGTTCCCGGTAGAGCTGCTGGATGATGAGGCTCACCAGGAAGTAGGAGGTGGGGTCTTCCTCCGGCATGACAATGAAAAGGGCCTGCTTGCCGGTACAAAATTTCTCAGCGTCAATGGCGCTGTCGAAGCAGAGGACCTGTTCCAACTCACTGTCCAAAAAGGTGTTGAGGCGGCTCATGGCGGTGGAGAGAACCGACAGCATGGCCTGTTCCCCCGAGTTGAGAGCCGCCCCCGCCAGCCATCTCGCCTTGTGGTCATCGGGGAGCAGCTGCATCAGCAGCTGGAACTGGCTCTTGCCCTTGACCTTGCTGGGGGCCAGCAGATCCTGAAGGAGCTTGAAGACCGACACAATGTGCTGCTTTTTCTGGGGAAAGAACTCAGTCACCAGCAGGATCAGGCTGGTGAGCAGCCCCTCCGCCGCGTCGTAGAAGTAAGCGTTCTGGCCGTAGTTTTGCTCTCCATCCATCTGGATGATGGTCTTGGCACAGATTTTGGCGTACTTCTCCATCTTGGCCCTGGCCCGCAGATCCTTGGGATTTTCCTGCACCCGTTTCGCGTACTTGGACACCAGGTGGAGCATATTGGCCCCATCGGAACGGGTGGGATTTCGCAGGTCGATCACCGACACCTGATAGCCATAGCACTCCTTTGCGATAGTGCCGTAGTTGCGGTAGACATCGCCTTTGGTGTCGGTCACCAGAAAGCTCACCCCGGAGGCGCAGGCGTACTCCAGATTGGGGTAGAGGTAGTGGGCGGTCTTGCCCACGCCGGAGGCGCCGATCATCAGGCAGTGAATATCCGAAGGATCGACGAGGGCGGTGGTCTTTTTCCCCCGCACCTGAGAACCGACAACCAGTCCCTGCTTTTCCGGCAGCTGACGGTTTTGCCGCCACTGCTGAGGAAGAAAGGGAACCGGCAGGTAGGCGTCGTGGATCTCCTTCGGGGTCGCCCAGCGAGCGGTCCCGTGTTGGCCGTCCCCCACTGGGCGGGACTTGAAGCTGTCCAGGCTGCCCTGTCTGGCGAGGAAGGGGAGGATCGCAAAAACCGCCACAATCACAGCGGCGGTCAGGAGAATGTAAGGAAGGGTAGAAAAATCAAAGGGGAACATGGCATACCACCTTTCAGTTATGGAAGTTTTTCTGCGAGGTTGCGGATTTGGATGTGATTTTTGCGCTCGGCATATTCCAACATGGTCTTGGCCCCGCCAGGGAATTTCACATAGGCAATGAGAAAATCCGCCTGTTCCACCATCCACCGGTTGCGGCGCAAATAGGCAAGGCGAAGAGGGACCGTTTCCAAACCTTCGGGATAAATAGTCGCATCGAATAGGTCGTCGCTTGCCGAGTCAAATTTTTCCGGCAGATAGGCCAAAACCTGACAGGATCGAATGTGGGGATACCGAATTTTCAAATTGTAAACAGCACGGGCTGCGATCCGGTCAAAGGCCCCTTTTCCCCCGCAGTAGAACTGAGTGACGCCTTGGCGGACAATCAATTCCTCTGCCGTATGGTACACCATCGTGTAGAGGGACTCCGGCGCGTCCCGATGGCCGCAAAAAACGCAGGTCAGATTTTCCATCGTATGATTTCACCCCTTTTGAGTTATCTTAACCCAAAAGGGGTAATCTTTTCAACCAGAAACCGATACCCTTTTCTCTATGAGGGGAGGGCTGGATATGACCATTGGAGAAGCAGTGCGGCAGCGGATTTTAAATCTTTGCAAAGAACGGGATGTCACCCTCAACGCTCTCAGCGTCCAGTGCGGGATCACCCAATCCACCCTCAACAACATCGTCAGCGGGCGGAACAACAGCACCACCGTATCCACCATCCAGAAAATCTGTGATGGGCTGGGGATCACCATTACTCAGTTCTTTACCGATCCGCTGTTTGAGCATCTGGAACAGGAGATCAAATAGCTAACCCATCATGAGGGCTGGAACTTCTTCCTGGCTGTAACAGGTCAGGTCGTCATTCCAGTCCTTCTTTTGCGGGCAAAGCCGCTCCGCGGCATATCCGCCCTGCTCCGCAAGCTGTTCCGTCAACCGTTTGCAGGCGGCGCGGCCTGCCTGGTCGTTATCCAGGCAGAGGAACACCTCGCCCAGATCCGGCTGATCTTTAAGCCGCTGGAACAGCGCCTGGCCGGATACCCCGCAGAGGGCTACATAGCTGTGCCGCTGCCAACCCTCCGGGTGCAGGGTGATATACGAGAGCAGGTCGATGGGCGCTTCGAACACATAGAGCTGCCTGCTGGTTCCCACCCAGTGGAAGCTGTGGGCCGGATCGCTTCCCTCCACATTGAGGCGGAAGGACTTCCCTTCGCTGTTGGTACTCCGCTTATGGGCGTGCCGGGGGACTCCCGCCGCGTCCAGTCCCACAAAGACGGCGTTGTGGTAGGGCAGGTCCTCATAGACAAGGCCCTTCCGTACAAAGGCAGAGAGCACCGCGCGGTCGATCTGCCGCGTCCCCAGCAGGTAGCCAAACACACGCCGCTGATTTCCGGCGGCGGGTGGGAGTGCGAAGGGTTTTGAGGGTTCTGGTGCCGGCTTCGGTTTTGCTTTGGGGAGCGGCGCCTGGCCGTTTTCCCCCAGCAGGAGAGCCATCGCCTCCTGAAACGAAAGGCCGAAATGCTTTCGGGCAAAGCTGAGGGCGAAGCCACCTTCTTCGGCAGCATGGTCATACCACTCATTGCCTCGGATGGTGACGCTGTGGTCACTTTCCAGCCGCTTCTCCCTGCCGGAGCGGAGAAGTTTCTCTCCGCTCCGCAGCAGCAGCTCCTCCAAGTCCACCTGATTGGCCCGTTCCACCTGTTCTTTGGTGTACCTGCCGTAAAAGAATCCACCCATAGGGAACCTCCTCTCTATCCCTGTTGTTGATCCGCCCCACCGGGCTTTTGCCCAAGGGCGGCTTTTTTCTGACGGAGTTTCCGCCGCAGCTTGCTGTCCACAAACCGCGCTCCGGATTGGGTCACCGGCTGCCGGTCCTGAAAGATACCGGCCACCTGCCGGAACAGCCGCAGCACCCCGCGGGCTATAGCCGCCCGCTGCCAGTCCTCCATCCGATTCAGCAGGAACTGAGCATACTCGCTGCCTTGTTCCGCCGCCAGGGTAAGCCAGTGGATGGCTGCCTCCCGATCTTTGGAAACATCTTGTCCGATAAGATACAACCTGCCTAGTTGGTACTGAGCGAATTCATTACCTTGTTCTGCCGATTGTGTCAACCATTTCAGTGCGGCCTCCACGTCTTTGGGAATATCCTCACCGGAAAGAACCAGCCTGCCCAAGGCGTACTGCGCGTATTGATTGCCCTGTTCCGCGGATGCGGTAAGCCAGCGTGCCGCAGTTTCCACATCCTTGGGGATTTCTTCCCCGCGAAGAAAGAGCCTGCCCAGCTGATATTGGGCAAACTCATTTCCGTTCTCCGCCGATTGTGTGAGCCATTTCAGCGCAGCCTCCACGTCTTTGGGAACATCCTCACCGGAAAGAAACAGCCTGCCCAAAGCGTACTGTGCGTATTGATTGCCCTGTTCCGCGGATGCGGTAAGCCAGCGCGCCGCAGTTTCCACATCCTTGGGAATTTCCTCCCCGCGAAGAAAGAGCCTGCCCAACTGACATTGGGCAAACTCATTTCCGTTCTCCGCCGATTGTGTGAGCCATTTCAGCGCGGCCTCCACGTCTTTGGGAACATCCTCACCGGAAAGAAACAAACTGCCCAAAGCGTACTGCGCGTATTGATTGCCCTGTTCCGCGGACGCAGTAAGCCAATGGACGGCTGTTTTTACATCCTTATTGACAATCTCTCCCTGGAAAAGCAGCTTACCTAAATAGTGCTGGGCATAAGCGTTTTCGGCCTCCGCCGATTTTTTCATCCAATCCAGCGCCTGTTTTTCCTCCTCCCCGGGAGAAGAGGGGTCACTGAGAATCATCCGGGCCAGTTGGAACTGTGCGTGTGGGTTGCCGAGCCGGGACGCTTTCTCAAACCAGGCTTTCGCCGCGACTTCCTTTTGAACGGTTCCTACGCCATGAAGAAGCATCCAGCCAATGCGGTACTGCAGTTTGTCGTCATGGCTAGTTTGCTCCAATTCGCAAAACCCTTGGAAGGCGGAACAAAACCATGCATCCGCCCTTGCTTCATCCTTGGGACATCCAACGCCGTCCCGATAGATCTTCGCCAACTCATAGGCCGCGTAGGGGAAGTCCTGTACCGCCGATTCTGTATAGAGTTCCCTGGCTCTCTGATAATCCTGCTCTACGCCCTGGCCTCGGTACAAGAGACCAGCGAGGGAATACTGAGCATACATATATCCACTATCTGCCGAAGCTCCAAACCATTTTGCCGCTTCGCTGTAATCCTGTTCACATCCCAGCCCAGCGGCATATAGCTTTCCAATGCGGTATTGGGCATAGCGGTTCGGCTTCTGCCTTTCTACCACGCGGAAAGAGGCCAAGGCTTTTGCATACCACTTATATGAGGCTTCCGGATCAGGATCACATCCAAGCCCATCTTCCAGCATCCGGCCTAAATCACACATGGCCAACGCGTTGCCTTTCTCCGCCTCAGCGTGAAACAGTTGAAATGCCTGATCAAGATCTTGATGCTGATTTTCATTGCCGAATAGGAAACAACGTGCCCGGCGATAGGACTCGTTCCACTCCATATATGGCTTTGGGATATTCGGCAGTGCGTCATCCCATGGCAGATCAGCTGGAGTAGGATCGATACAGGACGGGTCGTTCTCCCACAGTGGCTCTGCTTCTGGAAGGAAGAAGGCATCAGCCTCTGACTCCTGAAAGGCTCCATCTTCGCTGTCCAATCGCGGGATCGTTTGAGCTTCGTCCCCCAACCGCGCCGCCTCCTGGATCACCAGGTTTTTGATCTGCCGGAACTCCTTTTGCCTTGAGAGGGGTATTCGCTCCGGGAGATCGTCCCGGTAGGTACGCAACACATCCTCCCGCAGGTCATACCAATGGCGGTAGGCTTCCGACACCGCTGGGTCCTTTGCCAGCTCCTCTACGATTTCATCTACCAACTTTTTCACCGGCGCTTTTAGATAGCCGTACTGCTTCTTGCCGCCGATAGCGAAGAGCTTTTCCGCCAGGTGAAGCAGGAGCGGTTCCAGATCGGAGGATTGGGACGGTCCCTCCCGCATTTTTTGAATGGCATCCCGCAGTGCGGTTTGGCTCTCCTGCACCAGATCCTCCCGGCTCCGGGTCTGCCGTTTATAGATCTCGGAGAGGTCTTGCCGAAAGATATCCCGCGCCAGCACCGAGCGCATCTGTGCCAGCCCCTCTTTGGAGAGGTACCCTTTAGATGGATCGGCGCTGTAGCAGACCATGTGAACATGGGGATGGTGGCCTTCGTTGTGGAAGGCCGCGTACCAGCGAAAGTCCGGGAAGGGGATTTTCATTGCCTCTGCCACTTCTGGAGCGTGGGCGCGCAGCAGGGCCTGCCACTGTTCCCAGTGGTCGTATCCCAACCGTGCCGCATCCTCCCGCCGCAGCGAGAGGATGGGCGTCCACACATTGCCGGGGTGCTGTGAAAGTTCCTTCGCAGCCTTGGAAAGGGAGATGGGCTTGTCCGACGCGGAGAACAATCCATGCCGTCCGACCCGCTGCACATGAGGACGCTGGGCGATGTACTGGAGGTATCCCTCCCGGCCAGGCAACGATTCCTCGCCCTGGGTCAGTTCCACTCCCTCCCGGGTGGCGATGTACCGCAGGTAGTTTCCGCGCCTGGCGGCGCCGCGGCTGCCTTTGAGATAGGGACACTTGAGGATCAGTCGTGGCGTGATGACACCTCCTTTTCAGCTTATTGATCCGCGCCTTTCTGGTACTCCACCACATCTTTGAGAGAGATGCTGCCGTTGGTTTTCTTGATCTCCCGGACGCAGAGGCCGCGGAGTTTTTCAAGGATCTCCGGCTCGATCTCCATGGCGGTGGCAAAGAGGTGCATCATCATATCCACCTCCACCGCCAGCTTGAAGAGCAGGCGAGAGGTCCTGTTCTCCGAATCCTGCAGCGTCCCCCGGATGGCGGAAACGAGAGCCTGTGGCAAAAAGTCGCTGGCCGCGTTGCCCATCAAGTACCCGGCGTAGAACCGGATGGCCTTTTCGATGAACTCATTCTGCGTTTGGCAGTTATCCATCGGCATCAGTTCTTTCACAAGTTCCTGCGTCTGCGGTGAGATACGCAGGGCAAATTTGATCTTTTCTCTTGGCACTGCAAATCGCCTTCCTTTCTCCATATCCCCGCCTGGAACCCGTACAAATGGCTCCACACGGGGCTTTTCCTCCCTCCTGACCCCCAGGCAGACCCCAGGGGCGAAATTCTGACCCCCGCGGAAATGTTCCCCGACCCGCGTTGCGGGGCGGTGTGAGCCGCGCGGGAGAGGGGGCTTGACCCCCGCGCTTTATCCTGCTCGAATATCGACCCTCCACCTCCGCCTTGGTGGGCGAATTTTTGCTCTCGGCACACGCCCGGCACAAAGGCCCCACAGCGGTGCTGGCCGTGGGGTTGGGGTAGTTTCCCCATCCGGCGGTGTAAAGGCCGACACGGGGGCACACGGGGCTGGACAGGGCGGGCCTCGGGGGTTCAGGCTTGCGGGCATAGGAAAAGGCCGCACCGTTGATCGGCGCGGCCTCTGCTATCGGGTATTCCTTTTTAGAAAAGTCGTTGGGAAACTTGTGGTTCCTCGCCCGGCTCCTCCATTGCCAGCAGCTTTTCCAGGCTGCTGTCGAGAATCTGCTCCTTGCGTTCCTGGAGCATGGTGAGATAGAACTCCCGCTGCAGGCCGCTGAGGGAAGGGGTGTCTTCTATAATTTTTTGAATCGCGTCCATATCGATCCGCGGCGCGATCCGCCGCAGGGCGGCGTTGCACTCCGGGTTTTTCAGGGAGGAGATATACGCCGCGTAGGGAATCTTGACGCCGTCCTCCTTGATGGCGGAGCTGGGGAACACATAGATGCGCTGACGGATTTCCTCCGGGTCGTCCAGAACTGCACGCATCCCTTCCTCACTCAGCTGAGGATACAGGCAGGAACCGCAGTCGTAGACCGGCGCAAGTTCCGCCGTGCCCAGGTTCTCATCCACCAGCACACCCCAGTTGCCATTGTGCCGGTCGAAGTTCCCCAGGAAAGCGTCGGCGATAAACTGATCCCAGAAAAATTCCCGCAGGACTTTCGGCGGAAGGAGCGTTTGCTCCTCGATCGCATCCAGGATGGTGGAGAGCTCTGTCCCATAACCGTTCAGCTCACTGTCGATACAGGTGTTCTTGAGTTTTGCGAATTCGATCAGCTGCTTTCCGCCTTCGGTGAAATCCCCGCAGGCCACCACCAGCTTCTCCTTGTTCTTGTTGTCGGTGTAGGTACCGAGCAGAGTTTCCTGTACTCTGAATCCCAGAGAGGCGAAGATGTGGCAGCCGAGATACTCGCTGACGCATCCGTTGGTGTAACTCATCTCACCGCCCCTTCTGGGCTTGGGCGGGAACTTGAGCATATAGCTTTTACCTTGATAGCGGATATTGATCTTATTCCCATTGGCGCCGCCGTAGGCGCGGAAACGGTTCCGCTCGCAGTTGGTAAAGTCGATCAATGGTCATTCCTCCTCATCATCGAAGAGATACTTGCTTCTCAGGTAGTCCGCCTGGGCCGGGCTGATTTCACCGCCCCACTGGTTGGCGTTGATGGAGCCGTACAGCTCATCCCAGAGGCAGTCCAGATGTTTGGAGTGGGTGCGTTCCCCCTCCAGATACTCCCGGATGGCCTTTTGCAGGTCTGCGGGGAGCCCGGCCTCCTGCGCGTCTGTTTCAGCTGGCAGCCGCTTTTCCTCCACCTTCAACGCCAGCAGCTGTTCCAGGGAGAGGCCCAGGGCGCCAGAGAGCTTCATCAGCGTGTTTCCGCTGCACCGCTCCAGCTTCGTCCTGCCGGAACAGATATCGGACAGGGTCGCCCAGGGGATACCGCTGGTTTTGGAAAGCTGGTAACGGGTCAGGCCCTTTTCTTTCATCACTTGCTGCAGTGTCATATCCATCACCAGCTTCATTATATCGGTGTCCCGATAGAAAGTCAACGGAGGCCCAGCCCCATATCGTGCGGACACTTCTTCACCGTTTTCCCATCCAGAGAGGAAAAACAGCACTCGGTATAGGAGAGCCTGTGCCCCTGTACCAGCCGATCCAGCACAGCGCACATGGCGTCCTCCTCCAGGCACACCGCCTCCTCGGGATTGTCGTAGCAAACCCATTCGGGAGAATCCGGCTGGTCTTTGACAAACAGATCGTACCCCAGCCGCAGTGCGCCGCCGTCGCGGAAAAGCACTGCGTCCAGCCGGATACAGCCGGCGATGAGGGACGCGGCGATCTGGCCGGTGAACCAGGATGGGTTTTCCTTCTGTAGCAGGAGCACCTCGTCGCTCGTCAATATCCGCCGGTATTGATACCGGCCGCCCAGCATCCCTTTGAGTTGTTCTTGATTCACAGTTTCGCCTCCTCACAGTTTGGGCCCTTCGGAAAAATAAAAGGGATCGGATTCGTCCCACTCCTCCGCCTCATTCAATTCATCCTCCTCCAAATCCTCTTGGCCGGTAAACAGGGATTCCTGGTAGCTCTGCAGAATACCGTTGGCGAAGTACGCCTTGGCGCTCTCCATGATCGCTTGATCAAGGGCTGTAGCATCCAGCCCGCAGTCCTCATACCCCTCCCGCACCGTCTGATAGTACTGTAGGGAAGGCAGGCCGAATTCCTGTTTCAGATCCATGATGTAAACCATAGCCTGGATTTCAACTTCGCTCATCTGAACGCGGATGTCCTGTTTGAAATAATGGGAGGGATACCCTTCGTACCAATCCAGCGCCTGCTCGTCCTTGGGTTCCAGCGCCCACACCGCGACTGGTACCATGGCCCCTTCCTTGGGAGCGATGGTAGCGAAGGCCCCCTGGGGCCTTCCTTTGAATTGCAGTTCATAATCCTGAATCGTCCCGATCCCCACCAGCTTGGCGGTGGGACAGCGCATTGCCATCTGGCTAAGATTGAGATTGCTGCCATAGGCAGTGTAAAGCCGTTTCTTCATTTTGTCACCTCATATTCTTTCACATGGAGAGGGAGATAGACGGTTGCACATCCTCCTCCATTTGTTCCGGTTCCGGCGCCGGCTCCTGAATCAGCAGGGCGGTTTCCTCCAACCGTTTTCTCGTCAGCCGTTCTTTTTGCGCCTGGGCCTGCGCCGGGTCTTTCCAGGCGATATTCCCCTCCAGGTTTTTCAGCAGATGGCCGCGGGCGGTTTTGAACTCATCGCCGATCAGCCCCAGCCGCAGCAGCCAGGTACGGAAGGTGTACTTTTCGTTGTCGCTGTGCGTCCTGGCATGGGAGGCGCGCTTTTGCACCAGCGCCTGATGGCTGATAGCCAGGCAGAGCTGGATATAGGATTTGACCTTACCCGCATGGAGGGTGGAATTGAACAGTCGGAACTCAATGGTGCCCTTGGAGAATACGCTGTGCAGATTGAGCCCGTGGTACCGGGTGTGGTCGTAGTGGTAGTATCTCCCGGTCGGGCCGTTATACCAGAGCGTTTCCAGTTCCTCCATGGTAGAGGGCCGTTTTTGGTTCATCTCATCCAAAAAGCGGGTGTCCGCTTTTTGACAATAGTTTTCCCGTTCCACCTTGACCTGCAGGGCTTTGTAGAGCAGGTCCTCTTTTGCCGCCATGATGTTGACGATGTTCCGTAAGGTTGTGACGGTATGGGGAGCGGCGTCCACATGGATGTGGATGCCACAGGAGTCGTTGACCTTGGCCCCCGCACTCCTCAGTGCCCGCACGATCTCCTGGATGGTGGGGATGTCGTCATACCGGCAGATGGGGGACACCAGTTCCACCGCGTAGGTCCGCCCGACAGCTCCGGGCCCCCGCCGCGATTCGCATTGGATGGAGGCGTCGCTTACGATCTTCCACTGCCGGCCTTCCGTATCCCGGATAGAATAGGCGTCATAGGTTCCGCCTACATGGGTGGCGGTGGCAGAAAAATGGCCGGCGATCACCCGGGCAGCTGCGGCCCGGGTGAGGCCGGTCATCTCGATCTCAATTCCAAAATGCTGGTTCTTCACAGCGGATCACCTTCCGCTTGCGTGGACGGCTTGGGGTGGGACGGTTTTACCGGGCGGCGGGGGCGATCCTTGACGCTGCTTTTGCTCTCGAGATACTCCCGCACCGGCTCGGGTACCGACTGCTCATAGAGCTGTACCAGCGCCTCATCCAGTTTCTTTTTCACGGTGGTCTTCTCTTTGCGGAGAACAAACTCCAACGCCTCCAGCTTTTCTTCGTCAAAGGAAAGGGTGATTTCAACCTTTTTCATAGATGTTAACCTCCTCTACAGATAGCTTCTCGGGTTTTGCGGCACACCGTCCCGGATCACCTCCAGGTGCAGATGGGGACCGGTGCTCCGTCCAGTGCTGCCACTTTTGGCAATGACCTGTCCGGCTGTGACTGTCTGTCCCTCGGTCACCAGGATCTCGGAGCAGTGGCCGTAGAGGGTTACCAACCCCCCGCCGTGGTCAATGGCCACATGGTAGCCGTACCCGGTCTGCTTAAACCGGACGAACAGCACCTTGCCATCCTTGACCGCCCGCACATCCGTCCCCAGCGGGACAGCCATATCCATTCCGGTATGCCCCTCGCTGCCGGCGCCGGTGGGATTCTGCCTGTAACCAAACTCGGAGGTGACTTTGTCCCGCCAACTGCTGGGCAGAGGGCTGACAAACCCGCCCTCGGACGGAACCACATCCGAATCCTTGGTCATCTCGGCAATGAGATCATGAGTACTGTTTCCGCCTTCCAGCGCCATGTCCGCCCCTACATCAAAATTGCGGTAGACCACCCGCAGGTAGATCTCAGTGATGTTGGCCATGTCGTCGGAGGTGACCTGCCGTCCCACCACAGCGGAGACATTGGCATAGACGGTGGGCAGATCCTCGATGGGATAGGCCCGGGTATGGGTATAGGTGTACTCCTCACCGTTCTCATCAATTTCGGTGTGGGTGCAGTCCCGGTATTCCACAAAGCAGTCCACAAACTCCCGGGCTTTGGCCCGACGCAGGGAAAGATCTTCAGTCCCGAAATTGAGAGCATAAAAAACAGCCTTGATCCGGTTGGAATCCAGGCTGTCACCGTCTTCCATCATCCCTTCCACCGTGGCGATGGCGCCATCCAGAGAGGAGAAACAGTCCCGCATTTCGGTGATGTAGTCCTTGTACTCGCCGGGCATGGTGATGGGCAGGCTGCCGCCATAGAAGGTCAGTTCCACCGCGGCGTTGTTGTGGTTGGCTGTCCCCGAGAGCATCGAACAGAGGATCACCACCAGCAGGATGAAGGGGGTCAGGATGGCGGCGATCACCACTCCAATGGCTTTCCAGGTGCGCTTGTCGGTGAGCAGCACCACCGCCGCTTTGATGAGGGCGGGATTGGCCATAGGCGCTCACCTCCTACAAGCTGATGTTCGGTTCTGGCTCCGATTCTGTTTGGAAGGCACCAAACAGCTTGCGCCTGCCGAAGCTTTCTATTTCCGTCAGATAGTCCTGGGTTTCGGGGTCAAACTGTTTTTCAAATTCCTCCGCCCAGTCCAGTACCAGGTAGAACAGTTCCCGGGAATCCTCCACTGTGATGCTGCCGATGATCTGCAGCTCCTCCGCCATGGCGGAGAGTTCAAACACATTTTCACAGAGCAGTTTTGTCCTTTGATCCATTGCGATCATCCCCTTTATATATAAAAACAGCGCCGGAAAATCGGCGCTGCCCTCCTATTGATTTGGTTTTAGCCCCTTCCGGCAGGCCGGAACGGTTTTGTGTCGATCACCCGGCTGTAGACGATGAGCCCACAGTTTTTGCAGAAGTAGTGCTGCACAAGGCTGCCCACAATGCCCATGGTGAACTTCCGCGGCATCATCATCCCCTCTGACCGCTGATATCCCTCCAACAATTCCCCGCAGCCGCAATGTGGGCACCTCCAAGGTGTTTGTCCGTTCATAGCGATCCCTCCTTCTGCCCATACAATACCATCTCCCGGCTTTATAAGCTATCACCAGAACCACCAAAAGAGAGGGCATGGGTTTTACCTCTTATGAGAGTCCTCGGCCAACCGGCATCCTCCTCGGAATAACATCCGCAGAGAAGGTTATCTTCCGGGAAAAAATTGGGCAGGACAATCTGATTGGCATCCGCTTCCACGAAATCCTCCCAGGCCCAGTTCCTTCCCAAGCCCTTGACGGCAGTCAGATAGGGTTTTGCCTCTCTTTCAATGGCAACCGCCCGTTCATAGAGATCCCTGTGACGATGGTAGAGGGTACGAATTTCCTTTGGACGCATAGACGGGCAAAAGAAACAGGAGGACTTTCCCGGGAGAGGGAGGCCCTCCTGTCGGATGACCTCTATACAATCGTCCCGGCTCCATCCCCATTCAATGAGGGGATATTGGTAGTTATATTTTTTATCTTTTCGCTCCGCGTCTTCAGCACGTTTTTTCCTGCGGCCTTCTCCTGCATCATATCCAATGAATTTGTTGATCTTTTCCCCTCTTTTCCACGCCTCCCGGCAGGCTGGATGGTGATTGCAATATTTTTCTTGGGGATGTACCTTGTGCTTTAAAGAACAGGACTTATATCCATAGGCGATAGAAGGGAGAGAATGAGATTGCAGGCATTCCTGCTCCAATGTCAAACGGAGGCCCTCGCGAGTTCGATATTCCAGTCGGGTGATTTCCGGCATCCCATGGGCTGCCAGCCATCCATTGATTATGGGGAAATATCCGTAGGTGTGCGGATGTTCGCCGCCTGTATCGGAGAACAGGATCAGATCCACCGGGATTTGCTTGCGGCAGAGTCCAATCAGCATAGCGGTAGAATTGGTCCCACCGCCATAAGCGACAATATTCATCTCCCGCCCCCCTTACCATACAGCGCCAGCTTGTGTTCCGGTGGGCGCACTACCAGGTTGTACCGCTCGGCGCCGCACCGATAGAGGCAGATTCCGGTCTGGCACGCCTGGATCAGCTGGTATTCGGTTTCTTCCAGCTGGAGGGCGTCCATGAAATCCCGCTTGTCGATAGTCCCGGGATGGAACAGGAACTGGTGGGTGGGGATGGAGAAGAGAGGTTTGGTCATCTCGGCCACCCCCGGCAGCAGGAAATCTGAAATATTCTGGCTGGCCAGCACTACCATGCTGTCCCTCTTGCGGACCCGCTTCATGGCGTTTCGGATGTAGGAAACGGCCAGTGGATTGGCGAGAAACACATGAAGCTCATCGATGATTCCGGCGGTGTTGCCGCCGGAGATGAGGGCATGGCTGATATAGGAGAGCACATTAAAGAGCATGGCGTTCTTAATGTTTTTGCCGCCCTCCATCAGATCCTTCACATTAAAGAATACCAGCCGACCGAATCGTAAATTGGTGTGGCCATTAAAGAACTTGGCGTCCGCTCCCACACAGATGGAGTGAAGCCCCAGCCGTACCGACCGGAGCAGTTCCGGGGTGTAAAGGGTGCTTTCGCCCTGCTCCTGGGCCGCCTCCATCAGGGCGTAGAGGTCGGAGAGGATTGGATAGTCCTCCGGCGCCAGGCGGGAGAAATCGGTGTTGTCATCGATCCCCCATTTGGCGTAGAGCCTGCTCAGCATGATCTCGATGGTATCGGTCTGGGCGTCGTCGAAGTTTTTGTAGCTGCGGAAGAAATCCCGCAGGAAGGAGATGTGCTGGGAGAGCAGGGAACTCTGCCGGAAAGCGGTGGGGGCGTCCGGGTCGGCAGCATCCTCTCCCACGCTCCAGGCACGGGGTTCCAGCACATTGATCCGATGGTTTCCGCTGGTGAGATCCAGGTAGGAACCGCCCAGCCTCTCCACGATCTCCCCATATTCCCCCTCGGGGTCCAGGCCCACCGCCCTCTTGCCGCTCTCCAGGATGTTACAGAGAAGGAGCTTGAGGAAGTAGCTTTTGCCCTGGCCGGAGTTCCCCAGGATCAGCACGTTGGCGTTGGATTTATCCCGGTCCCTGCGGTCCAGGTCGGTGATGATGGAACTGCCGTACTTGTCGTAACCCAGATAAAAGCCTCCTGGGTCGGTCTTGCCGGTGTAGGAAAACGGGAAGAGATTGGCTACGCTGGATGCCGGCAGCATCCGTTCAAACTGTTCCCCCAGGGCGTTGTAGCCGCTGGGCATCACCGAGCAGAAGCCCTCCTGCTGGCAGAGATGGAGCCGGTCCACGGTAATCTTCGCCCGGCCCAGCTCCGCCTCGATGCCATCCCGAAGTTCGGTAAACTCCTGTTCGCTTTTGGCAATGAGTTCGATATATACCGCCGTGTGGAAAAACGGCTCCCGGTTGCGCTGGGCGGCTCGGATCATGGACGCCACATCCTCCAGGTTGCTCTGGGCTTCCACCATCTCCCGGATATCGGTGCTGCCGGACCGGAAGCGGTTGGCCTTGTCCGCCGCCTGGAGGATCTTTCGCTCCTCTGCCGGGGAAACCAGCCGAGTGTAGATCCGCAGGGTGACACCGGCTCGTTCCCCCAGCCGCTGGAGGATGGCCTGTTCCTCGGTGGACGGGGAGTACCCCCGCACCGCCCAGACACAGCGCCAGGTGTTGCCCAGGAGGTAGCGGTCGGTTTCAAACCGCACCGCTGCCGGCGCGATGAGGTCGAGAAAGGTCTGAAGCACCTTTGCCTCGTCCATAACACTGGCGGAGCGGTAGTCGCTGCGGCCATCCTTCATCAGCCATCGCTGGCCGTCGAAGTCGTCGTATCCCTCGCTCACCGTATCCCCGGCGAAGTAGACGGCGAGGATGCGCTTGAGGTCCTCCCGGTCCGCCCGTCGCACCGTAAACTGCTGCTCCCGGATCATCTTTTCCAGCCGGTTCAGGTAGGGGTACATCTCTTTCTCGTCGATGCCCCTGGGCCGAACCAGGAGGACAAACTCCCTGGCAGTGGCGGTGCGGCTCTGGATCTCATCCAGATGGCGAAGGTCCTGCTCCAGCAGGGCGCGGATCTGGGGGACGGGTTCCTGCTCCATCCGGCTGGTGAGGTACTGCTTGTTGTGCTCAAAGCTCTCCCGGGAGTTGAGGCAGAGCAGTTCAATTTCGGCAAATCCCTTGAGAACATGCATCAGGGCATTCACCCTGGCCCGCAGCCCCTCCCGGGAAAGCACCGACACATTGGTGGGTTCCAACAAAAAAAGCACAACCTCATCCCCCTGGAGGGTAATGAGGCTGCGTTCGGTGATGGCTTTCAGGTTCATCAGCTGGCGGGTGCTATTGGCCCGCCGCTTGTTTTTCAGGCTCCCGAACAGGTTTTTGATGGCGTTTCACCTCCGGTTCAAAGGGGGAAACCCAGCGGTACCGCTGGGGCTTTAACAGGAAATATACCGCCGCTTTGCGGATGAAGTCCAGGATACAGGCATCCTCAAAGCGGATGGTCAAAAACAGATACAAGGCGGCCAGCGCCGCCACCAGGTAGACGCCGAACTGCATGAGCAGCACAGCCCCCAGAACAGCCAGGACGCCGCCGATGGTCAGGTCCCGTAGCTGCCAGAGCCACAGGGTGGGGGCGGCTTTCAGATTTTCCGGGTAGATGTATACCACGGGGATCAGTCTCCTTTCCAAAGAGAATAGGCCCGGAATGGGGCCTATGGTGTGTAGGATTATTCGGCTTCCATGTTATCCGGATCGTCCTCAAGGTCCACAAGGGCCGTTTCCTCCTCCGGGGCATTTTCCTCCTCTGATTCTTGTTCCCACTCCTCCAGCGCCTCCTCAATGAGGCCGAGGACGAACTGCCGCTGGCTGACATGGTGGGCCGCGAGGTAGGCTTTCAGCCTCCCGAAGAGGTCCTCCGATACCTGGAACGCCAGGGTCCTGGTGTTTTCGCTCATCGCTTTCCCGCCTTTCTCTTTCTGCTCAAAATGTTCGGTTAAGATCTGCGTGATATATGCGCCCAGGGTCTGTCCCAGATGTTCCTGTTCTTCCCGCACTCTGGCGTGAAGGGATTCCGGGATCTGAGCGCAGAGGTTTTTGGTTGGTTCCATTGCCGTTCTCACCTCCTTGGCAAGCCAAGCATACCCCAAAGGGGTGGCAATAGCTATTCACCAAAGGCAACAAAAGCGCGGGCGGGATTCCTGGCAGAAGCAACATTACCCTAACAGCAGGTGGAGTCCCCTCTCCTGGCACCAGGCCAGATTTTGAAAGAGGAACACAAAGCAGGGCACGGCGATGCTGTTGCCTAGCGCCCGGTATCGGGCGGAGTCGGAGGCCCCGGGAAGGGCCGTCCAGCCGTCGGGAAACCCCTGAAGCCGCTCACATTCGATGGGCATGAGCCGCCGGATGTATAGCCCTTCCGCCACCGGGTTCAGGACAAGGTCAAAGGGACTTTTCTGTTCTGTGGCTTCAACCCCCGTGCGGTTCTCCTGTTGTCCTCCCAATTGACAAACACAGTGTTCATCCGTCGCGGTGAGAGTGTATCCCATCTCCTCTGAAATACCGATCCCATTTCCGCCGTTCTGCGGCTGCCTGCCAACTGCTGTCGCGGCGATCCCGTAGGCGCTAACCAACGGCGTGTTGCTGCCCCCTGTCCCCATCTGCGTGGGTAAGGTCGGGGAAACCGGATGCGGGCCTGTGTACCGTCCATCGACGCCGTGATTTTCAAACAGCACCAGCGGCTGGTGGCCGTGTTCCTGGGCGCGGAGGGTGCCTGTTTTCTCCCTTTGGCAGTCCATCATCCGGCGGCCGTTGTCATTGAGGCAGAGGACGGAGGGCATACAGTTTCCGCTCTCTGTCCCCTTGAGGGTGGGGGCAAGTTCCTCAGTATATCCTGTGCTGCCGGCGGACGCCCCAGCTCCGGCACTGAACCCGGCGGATACAAAGGTCTGGGCCTTCATTCCCGGCTGTGCGGTCAGTGCCGCGGATACGTCGTGTAGATCTCGCATCTCATCCCTCTGGTTACAGGCGAACGCCTGGGGTAATTCCATTGGGACGCCGGATGAAGCCATATTTCCTTGGATTTTAAGCGCCCGTAGCAAGGCTTCTGGCAAAGGCTTCCCTCGGGCTTTGGCCCTTTGGATAATACCCCGGCAGGCCGTCGTCGATAAATAGTACCTCCGGGGCGCAAAGCCCTGCAAAATCCGCGACAAGCGCGATTCTTCTGCGTCTTTGGGGTACTCCGAAAAATTGTGCGTCGACTGTCCGCCATGCGATGGAAAAACCGTCTGCCAGAAGGTACCCAGCACTAAGCCACTGTCCCTTCGCAGGTCGAGGAACATGGCAGGCTGGGTCCACCACTCGCGCGGTCTGCTCCAGGACGATCCGGAAGTCCTCCCCTTTGGGATCTCCGCTGGAGAAGGCTCCCGGCACGTTTTCCCAGAGCATCCATCTGGGCCGAACAGACTCAGCTGTCCTTCCACGTCGTATATCCGCATTCCTCATCTCCTTGATTACCCGGATTTGGTGCAGAAACAGGCCGGAGCGTTCTCCAGCCAGCCCTGCCCGCGCTCCGGCTACGGATAGATCCTGACAGGGGCTGCCGCCGCAGATGATATCCACCGGCGGCAATATCGCCCCGTCTAATTGGGTGATATCTCCTACCTGCTGTACCGCTGGAAAATGGGTTTTGCTCACCTGGATGGGAAACGGCTCGATTTCGCTAGCCCAGAGGGTGGTGATCCCTGCTTTGCTGGCGGCAAGGGGAAATCCCGCGATCCCGTCAAACAGGCTGCCCAGGGTCATAGGGACAACCCTCTCTGCAAGGCCGCTGCCGGTTCCATCTGCCGGATTGGGATGCCGAGGCCCCGGGCGAACTGGATCTCCCGGCTCATACCGGGCGAAATCTCCGGGCCGCACACCCACAGTTCCTCGCAGCGGGCCAGCAGCTCCAATCCGGCCTTCAGCCCAAGGTTTCGCTCTGCCGGATCGTTGTTCTCCAGAAATTGCGGGAACAGCAGATGTGGGGCGATGGGAACCACCCCTTCCTCCAGGGCTGCCCGGCAGTAACTTTTCGCTGCTTCGGTATTCGATTGCACATCCCCCGCGTAGGGGGAGGCGATATAGACTAGCTTCATATGTCGTTCACTCCTTTATTTCACAGCTGCCGCCAGGCTTTTGCCCAGGTTCACCACCGTTTGGGTGGCGTAGACGGCCTGCATGATATTTGCCCGGGTGGAGGTTTCCAGCCCGAACTGCTGGGCGATCCGCGGGATCTCCGAGGAGGAGAGCATCAGCCCGCAGCCCAGCAGCATATTTTCGTTCCAAACCATGAGGCCGGCAATGAGGATGGTGGTCTGCAAAAAGGCGGTCAGGCAGAGGCCGATCACCTGGCGGCACCAGCCGTAGAAGCCGTCTACATACCCTCTTGGGATCGAGAACAGATACAGGCTCCCCACGGCGATCTGGATGAGCAGGATACCGCCCCTTTTGAGATTGGCAAAGAAAATTTTGATGACCGAGTATCCCATGAGGATCAGCAGGAACAGGGCGATGAAGACGCCGTAACCGTTGAGGCCGCCCATAGCGGCCCGGGCCATATTGCTGACCCCTTCGGTATTGGAGGCCCCGGCGATCCCCGAGGACAGGCTGCCCTGCAGGTCGATGCAGAGCTTATACAGTTCCACCGGGACGGTGGTAAACAGGCTGACCGCCAGAAACCCCTTCACCGAGCCAAGCGCCAGGTCCCGTACAGCGGTGGTCCGTCCGCCCTGGTACTCCACCGCTGCCTCGAATACCGCCACCACCAGCCCGACCACATAGAGGGCCCAGGCAAAGTAGTGGAAAAACTCCACTACCGCCTGCACCCAGATCAGCTCAAAGAGCTCGCTTCCCATGCCGTTCATCATATTGAGAAACTCGGAAAGGAACTCCACGATCTTTCCATAGATCCAGTCGAAAATCTGGCCCAGCACCGTATCCGCCACAAAATCCCATATGAACAAGGGCGTTCACCTCCTTTCAGCGACGCGGGAATCTCAGATCCCAAGAATGGTCCAGATATAGGTGGGAGCGGTCAGGGAGAAAATGAGCCCGGCGAACAGGATGGCGATAGGTGCCCACTCCATCTGGCCGTGCTTGCGGTAGTCCATATACGCGCTGGCGATCTTCACAAACAGCAGTACCACCAGGATCATGTCCAGGGCGGGGAACACTACACTGTTGACCACCGTCTTGATTTGCTGGGCGGCGCTGGTCCAGGTCTGCTCGATTACGCCGGACACATCCCCGGTGGGAGCTGCCAGCGCCGGTGTCGCCATCAGGAAGGCCATGGTGCAAAGGGTTCCTGCCATCGTCACAAGTTTTTTCTTCATAAAGGTCCTCCTATTCACATTGCCATCTCAGGGCCCGGTTCCGGTTCCTCCTGCCGCGTCTGGTGCTGTTCCAGCGCCTGATGGTAGGCGTTCACCGCCGCCTCGGTCATCTGGCGGCGCAGTTCCCCGTTAAGGGGGAAGCAGATATCCTGGTAACCGTCCTTCGCTTTGTAGCTGGGAAAGGAGAGGAACGGCCCGTTTTTCCCCTCCATCAGCCGGATACCGCGGACAGCGAAACAATCCCCCAGCGTCATCGAAAGGTGGGCCAGGCAGGAGCCGCCCTGGGTGTCCAGGCGATTCACCCGCATCTCCAGCGGCAAGGTGGTCATATTTTCGTTCTGCTTCATTCCATTTCCTCCTTCTCTGTTTCAAATTCAACCGGGACAAAGCCTTCCAGATCCAGATACCAGAATTCCGAATGGCTTTCATCGTAAATCTCCACCAGGTCGGAGATGGTCAGCCGGTGGCCCCGGTAGCCCTGGGGCAGCGTGCCGGCGTTAAACCGCTCATACAGCTCCTCTGGATGGTCGGTATCCAGCTGCCCGTCAAACACCATCTGGTAATCGGAACGGCTGGGGCCTCCAAAGCGGTCCGTCAATTCCCAATACCCGATGAACTTCTTGTTCAGGTCGACCTCGGGTTTCAGCTGCCAGACCCGCACACGGTGGGTCACTGGACGCTCTTTTTCGATTTGCTCCAGCCGCTTTGCGACGCCCGGCTGCCAGCTCACCGCCCGTCCGGCGCGGATCAGCCGGTGGCCCACATCACAGCCAAAGAATGCCGAATCCAGCACAGCGGTCCCATCCTCAAAATACCCGACCAGGACGCCGCCCTGACGGATCAGATCCCGTTCTTCCATTCTGTTTTTCCTCCTCTGTATTCGTAGTTCCCGGCTGCGGGGTTGTACACCAGGCCGTAGTCTGACGCCTTGCCTCCCAGGATGTCCAGCGCCTTTTCAATGGCTGCCCGGCTGCCGGGGGTGGGAATGAACTCGATGAGCGGCTCACCGTCCCGGTATTGGGCGGCTCCCACCAGGCTCCCCACATCCTCGCTGGCCCAGAGATAGTCCAGGTACAGCTCCTTGAACACCAGGGAGAGTTTGCGGATCAGTTCCCGCACATCCCCATCCATAGTGTCAAAGCGGATGGCGGGGCCGCCGTCGTACTGCCGGACGCTTTTCTCCGGGTGGAGCACATTCTGGTCCACACCCCAATGCTTGAGGCACCAGCCCCTGGAACAGTTTTCCTCCCCATATTTACGGAGCAGTTCCATATTCGTGGGCTGCCGGTAGACCCAGGGCGGCATGGGGGTGATCCGGTTCAGGTCGATGGACCCGCGCCCATACCGCCGGTCCGCGATGAAATCCAAAAGGGCGGCCGCCTGCGAGGCGCCGCCCTGGATGTGGAGGATATTTCGTACTACTGGCAAAATCTCACCTCCTGCTTTGAATGGTTGTATTTATCGTGTGTTTGCGGTATACTGTTTTTAGGAAACGATAGAAAGGGGGCGCCCGTATGTGCAGCCAAACCGTTTTGCATCAACTCCTGTCCGAGGTGTTTGCCCAGGCCAAGGAGCGTTTTGGCGCGGATCTGGACGGGGTAATCCTGTACGGCTCCCATGCCCGCGGGGACGCGGACGAGGAATCCGATGTGGATATCATGATCCTGGTGCGCCAGCCGGCCCAGCAGTTGGCCCGGCAGCGGCAGGAGTGGAACCGCTTCGGTACAGACTTGGATTTGAAGTACGATGTGTTCACCTCCTTGAAGCTCCAGGACGCCGAAACCTTTTATGCCTGGCAGGATACCCTGCCGTTCTTCCGCAATGTGGCCAGAGAGGGGGTACGGATCAGTGCCTGAACCTTCGAAACAAGCCCTTTCCCAGTACCGCCTCTCCAAAGCGGAGGAGTGCTATATCGCCGCCAAATGCCTCTTAGATGATGGACTTTACACCGATAGCGCGAACCGCTCCTACTACGCCATCTTTCACGCGGTACGGGCGCTGCTGGCATTAGATGGGGTGGATTTCAAGAAACACTCCGGCGTGATTTCATACTTTCAGCAGCACTACATCAAAACCGGCATCTTTGACCGGGAACTTTCCGATATCGTCCGGGACGCCTTCAGCATCCGCCAGAACAGTGATTATGAGGACTTCTTTGTCATCTCCCGCGCGGACGTAAACCAGCAGCTGGAGAATGCCCGTAAATTTCTTGACATCGTAACCCAATATCTGAGTTCTCAGAAACGGTAGAGCAGGGCAGATATCCGCCCTGCTCTTTTGCCGTTACACACCGGTCTTCGGCAGATCACCGCGGGGCTTGCCCCAGACTACCGTGATCCAGGTATCCTTGGCCACCACCCACTCGTCGCCAATTTTGCCACCTACATCGGTGCGGTTGATGATCCGGTATCCATCCTCCAAATCGGCCAGGGTGGTCACATAGAGGCTGGGGCCGGTTTCCTCACAGAAGCCGGGGCCTACCGTCCCGAAGTCAAAACGGATCTCGGTGACATACTCGTTGGCAGCCAGATCAAGGGCTTCCGGCGAACAATCCAGCGAGTGGCTGGTCTTGCTGGAAAGGTTCTTCTCCAGCACCTTCCAGCCGCTCTTTTTATTGGTCTTGTACTCCACCGAGTAGGTGAGCCGTTCGCTCCAGGTGCCGGTGACGATCTTGCCCAGCCGCACCTCCGCGGGCAGCTTGTCGTGCCAGTAGAACCCGTCCAGAGAAACATTGGAGTCGTTGCAAATCTGGGAGAAATCATACCGCATAGTGTCCCCGGCCAGCACCTCTACATTGCCGCGCTTTTCCACTGTCACATTCACATCCACGCTCTCGTTGAGTACCTCAAACCGCACCAGGTCGTCCGCCACCTTGAGGGTGGCGTAGAACACCTTGCCGTCGGTGAGGTAATACTCCGGGCTGGAGGTTTCCTTGATGGCATAGGTGGCCAGCGGAAGGGGCTTGCTGGTGGCGACGCCGCTTTCATCCGTTGTGATGGTGTCCACTACCTCCAGCTTGTCGTTGTAGATGGTAAATTCCGCCCCGTCCAGCAGGGCGCCGGCCTTTTCCTTGGTGACGGGGTTATCGTCCGCCGCCTTCTTGACAATCTGGATCTGCCCCCGCAGCGGGCGGTTCTCCAACACCAGCTCGGTGGTTTCCCCAGCCTTCAGCTCCACCGTGTGGATGGTGGGGTCCACCACATAACCGTCGCATTTGATCTCTTTGACCTTGTATTTTCCGGCGGACAGTTCTCTGGGAAATTCGATCACGCCCGCCTGGTCGGTCACATATTCGCCGATCAGATTGTTCCGGCTGTCGTAGAGGTTGAATACCGCCCCATAGATAGGTTCCTTGGTTTCAGCGTCGATCTTGGTGAGCCGGAAGGTAGCCAGGGGCTTGTTGAGCAGTTCTACCGTACTCTGCTGCCCCCAGGCCAGGGTCACCTCGTGGACGGTCTCGTCCAGCTGGTACCCGGGCAGGGTCTGGATTTCCTGCAGGTAAAGGGTTTCGCCGCCATCTACGCCGGTGAGCAGGATCTGCGCCACAGTGTGATTGTAGGCATTGAACAGACGATCGTAGGTGTACATCAGCTCACACTGGCCCACAGCGGCGCACGCCTGTTTCACCGACATCTCGGTGGGGCGGGAGGGGAGCAGCAGCTTGCCGAACCCCACTGCGATGGCACCGGAGGAGACGAGGATGATCTCGTGTCCCATATTTTTAAGGTCGCTTAAAACCTTGCACAGCTTTTCCATACGCTGGATGTTCAGCCGCCCCGTGGGGTGTGCCAGCGTGGATGTGCCGACCTTGACGACAATTCTCATATCGTGATCCCTCCGATCAAAGCGGGCGCGCGATGCGCGCGGACGCCGGAATTTGCCCATTATTATACCGCGCCGATTTGCATTTTGCACTCTTTTTTTGCAAATTTTGCGCCGTAATGACACAGTAAAGTGAAAAAGCACAGGCGCGCGAAAGCGCGCCTGTGCTTTTTTGTGAGATTCTGCTTAAAACGGCTTTTTCGCGACCTCTAAGATCACGTCGAGCATGCCTTGGATCTGCGGGGTGATGACCTTGTTGCGGTGATAAAGCACCTGCCGCCACTGGCTCATCTGACAGTCGGCCACAGGGATGATGGCAAGGTTGCCCTTGTGAATGCTCATCTTCGCCGTGTAGCGCGGCAGCACGGAGAGATACTCTGGATTCTCGCGGATGAGCTTGAGCGCGAGCGTGTCGCTCTCGAGCTCCAAAAACGGCTCGACACTTAGATCCTGACGGGCAAGCTCGCGGTCGAACTGGTCGCGGTAGGGGTTGCCGTGGTTCATCAGGATGAACGGGTGCGACACAAGGTCGGCAAGGTGCACATCATCGCGGGCAGAGAGCGGGTTTTCCGTGTTCGTCACGATGACGACGTCCTCCTGCGCTTCAAAGACTTTGACAAACTGCGTGTCGAAGATCTGCTCATCGAGCGTGTAGATGATGTCGAGCTCATTCTTGACGAGCATTTCGGTGATGGAGGCGATATTGCCCGCGTGCAGGCTGATCTGCACGTGCGGAAAACGTTCGTGGTAGAGCGGTACGATGTTAGAGAACGAGGCGGTGAGCAGCGAATTGAGCGTGCCGACGCGCACGGTGCCGCTCAGCTCGGAATCCGACGAGGCAAAGGCGCTGGCACGCGCGATGGCGCTCACCACGTCGCGCGCGTAGGAGACAAAGTCCTTGCCGTACTGCGTGATGGAGACCGTTTTGCCGATGCGGTCAAAGAGCTGCACGCCCAGCTCGCGCTCGAGCTGCTGGATCTGCACCGTGACGGCGGACTGGGAATAATCCAGAGCTTCCGCCGCACGGGAGAAGCTCTTGAGCTCCGTGACTTTTAAGAATGTGACCAGGTTGCGGACTTCCATGGCTGTCCTCCGATTCGAATTTGTAATACATTTTCAAAAATATATTAGTGGAAATATCTTAATTTGTCAATAGACGCATTATAAAAAATAATGAGTCGGGCGAAAAAGTCGGCCGTGGACAC
>ENA-OOWN01000683-OOWN01000683.1-human-gut-metagenome-genome-assembly--contig:-NODE-683-length-28234-cov-4.384400_pt1 | contig 28234 bp, 27 predicted proteins | sample MGYA00241406_ERZ501319 | MGnify/ENA primary metagenome ERZ501319 (study PRJEB25962, sample SAMEA2042734) | human gut metagenome | biome: human gut; feature: human-associated habitat; material: faeces... | reverse complement strand
ATAAAAAAGGAGATGTTTTTTGAAAACATCTCCTTTTCTGTTTTTATAAACGGATTTCACAATTGTGAAATCCGTTTATATCCGTAGGTTTATTTTAAAGCAGCCAAAGCCTCTTTGATACGTTTGATGGCTTCCACGATGTTTTCATCGCTGGTAGCGTAACTCATGCGGATGCATTCGGGGGCACCGAAAGATGTTCCGCCAACGCAAGCTACATGGGCGACTTCTAACAAGTACATGGCTAGATCATCTGCATTCTCGATCGTGCGTGTACCGTTGGTTTTGCCAAAGTAATAGCTACATTTGGGGAACAGGTAGAAAGCTCCTTCCGGCTGATTTACTTCGAATCCCGGAATCTCTTTCGCTAAGCCGACAATCAAGTTGCGGCGGCGTTCGAATGCCTGTCTCATTGTCTCCACGCAGTCCTGTGGCAGTGTGTAGGCTGCTTCAGCGGCTTTCTGGCTGACAGAGCACGGACCACTTGTGTATTGTCCCTGTAGCTTGTTGCATCCTTTGACAATCCATTCCGGTGCGGCGATGAATCCTATACGCCATCCTGTCATGGCATATGCTTTGGAAACTCCGTTTACGATGATGGAGCGCTCCTTCATGCCAGGGAACTGTGCTATGCTTGCATGGCGTCCTGTGTAGTTGATGTGCTCGTAAATCTCGTCAGCGAGCACGTATAAGTCATCGTGCTTCTTTATTACTTCGGCGAGGCTTTCAAGCTCTTCTTTTGAATAAACGCTTCCTGTCGGGTTGCTCGGAGAACACAGTATGAGCATTCTTGTCTTCGGGGTGATGGCCTCTTCAAGCTGTTGTGCGGTCATCTTGAAGTCTTGCTCGAAGCCTGCGTTCACGATCACCGGAACACCGCCTGCAAGTTTCACCATCTGTGGATAGCTAACCCAGTATGGTGCAGGAATGATTACCTCATCGCCGTCGTTCACAAGAGCCATTACAGTGTTGCATACACTTTGTTTTGCTCCGTTCGACACCAGTATCTCGTTTATGTTGTAGTCCAGCCCGTTCTCGTTTTTCAGCTTTGCAGCAATGGCTTTTCTCAGATCTGGATATCCCGGAACCGGTGAATAGCGAGAGTAGTTATCGTCGATAGCTTTCTTTGCAGCTTCCTTTATATGGTCCGGTGTATTGAAGTCCGGTTCTCCCACACTCATGTTTATAACGTCAATGCCTTGTGCTTTCATCTCGCTGCTTTTCTGCGACATTGCAAGTGTGGCAGAAGGTGCGAGTCTGTTTAGACGATCTGATAATTGTGCCATAATTTATATGTTTTTTATTTTGCAAAATTAAAAAATTAATTCATTCTGACGAAAGAAAAGATAGTATATTTCTCCGTAATTAATGGTTTTGTAACATTTTTTGATTTTCGCACTACTTAATGTGTTTAACGAATATACAGCAGATAATAGCGGCTGAAATGAGTATTGCGGTGATGATTCCGCATGTCATACTACATATAATGTCCTATTATTCAGTCCTTTTTGTATCTGCGGATATTAAGGCAGTTGAAACAAACCGGCCATTTATAATAATGTGCGGTGTTTTTCTTTATATTTTTACTCTCTTTATTTAATGTGAATACGATTTAAGATTATAACAGATAAATTTATTTCAGACTGTGAATGTGCAGGTGTCGCGTTCTGAAAAAATCGGTTCTGAACCAGAAAACAGCCCGTCCTGTGACATATGACAGCTCTTTTCAGAACTTAGAAAGGACCGTTACTCAGCTCCGGGAAGCCCATATCATGCATTAAACCCAAATCGGTCATTATACCGCATGCATTTTTATATGTTTTATTCATTCATGCTTTCAGCCTTCTTTTTGTTTTCTATTGGCCTCTTTTTGTTGTATTTTTTCTTGACATAGTCAGCTATGCCTGCAAAAGATCCAACGAAAATCCGCTCAATATAAAGCAAAAATACAGACTGAATTCTAATGACCGATTCGGGTTTAATACATGATATGGGCTTTTAAGCTGTATGCAACGGCCCTTTCTCATTTTATATTTTTATCGGACTTGCGCCATATTGCAGCTCCTTATAGAAGCCGCAGTCTGCGTTTTTTATTTCAAGTGCAGGGTGTGTCCCATTCTGTCGCGCTTGGTCTTGAGGTAACGCTCGTTGTATTCGTTCGGCGTAATCTCAATGGGTACGTTCTCGGTTATTTCCAGTCCGTATGCTTCCAGTCCCACGCGTTTAACAGGATTGTTGGTCATGAGTCTCATTTTGTGCACTCCAAGATGGCGGAGCATCTGCGCGCCGCATCCGTAGTCGCGCTCGTCGGGCTTGAATCCAAGGTGTATATTCGCATCCACCGTGTCATAGCCTTCCTCCTGTAGCTTGTATGCAGCCACTTTGTTCATCAGACCTATGCCGCGTCCTTCCTGCTGCATGTATATCAGTACGCCCTTGCCCTCTTTCTCAATCATCTGCATGGCTTTATGCAGCTGTTCGCCGCAGTCGCATCTCTTGCTTCCCAGAATATCACCTGTGGCGCATGACGAATGTACTCTCACCAGAATAGGCTCGTCCTCTTTCCATTCGCCCTTTACGAGAGCCATGTGCTCCAGACCGTTGCTTTGCTGGCGGAAAGGAATCAGACGGAAGTGTCCGTACTCGGTAGGCATATCCACCTCTTCGCCCACTTCTATTATCGACTCGTTCTTCAGACGATAGGCAATGAGGTCTTTTATGGTGATGATTCTCAGTCCCCATTCCTCGGCGAGCACTTTCAACTGCGGCATACGGGCCATTGTTCCGTCCTCGTTCATTATCTCCATCAGTGCTCCTGCCGGATAAAGTCCTGCCAGTTTGCACAGGTCGATTGTAGCCTCGGTGTGTCCGCAGCGTCTCAGTACGCCGTTGTCCTGGGCGTAAAGCGGATTGATGTGTCCCGGACGTCCGAATGTCTGTGGGGTGGAGCTCGGGTCGGCGAGTGCTTTTATGGTCTCTGCTCTGTCGTGAGCCGATACACCTGTGGTGCAGCCTTCCAGCTTATCCACTGTCACTGTGAACGGAGTGCCGAGCATGGATGTGTTGTCGCTCACCTGTCTTGGCAGGTCAAGCTGCTCGCAACGCGACAGTGTTATAGGTGCACAGAGAACTCCACGTGCGTGTTTCAGCATGAAATTCACTTTCTCCGGTGTTATTTTCTCTGCTGCGATAATCAGATCGCCTTCGTTCTCGCGGTCTTCATCATCCACTACAATAACAAACTTTCCCTCTTTGAAATCCTTTATTGCATCTTCAATGTTGCTGAGATTGAACTCTGTCATAGTTTATTTATTTTTATTTTATTTCTTGAAACGGTTATATTATTGATCAATATAATAATGTCACATCTTGTTTATCTGTGCTATTATTCTGTCGTTCGTATTCTTGATGTTCTTGAGATCCTGGAACAGTCGGAGCCTGTAGCGCCACATCCTTATATACAGTATCACGCCGAGAGGCACAATCACGGCCGCGGCTATGTTGAGCCACTTGCGGTCGAACGGCCTTGTGTGGGCCTTCTCCGAGATTACAGGATATGTGTTCAGCTCGTTTATTATTATGCCGCTCTTTGTGTTTCCCAGATCCTCTATCACGCTTTCGAGCTTTTCGTTTATGTGCTCAATGGCATGGTCGGGCTCATATTTGAAGAACACCTTTATCCAATTAGGCGCAGACTTCAGTCTGTGCTGTTGAGAGTATTCCTGGATTTCGCGGCTTATGCTCTGCAGCTGAGCTGCATCTTTCTCGTAGTCGGGATTCTCTATTATTACTTCTTTTGCCGCCACGTGGCGTTTTATCCTCAGTCCGAGGAGCTTGCGCATGATGTTTATATATACATCTACGTTGAATACTGTGGAATCCTTGTTCGCCTTGTAGGTGAAGAATATGGCCGTAGGAATAAGTACTGCCGGCGCAAGACCTGTTCCGAACCATATTGCCCACATGCCTCCGCTTGCCATTCTGTTGCCGGAATTGTCAAGAATGTAATATACAATGAACACCAGGACGGATATGATCACCGGCATGCCGAGTCCTCCTTTTCGTATTATGGCACCCAAAGGCGCACCTATGAAGAAGAAAATCAGACACGACAGGGCCAGCGTGAATTTTCCGATACGCTCTATCTTGTGCTGTCTTATCAGTTTGTCACCGTCGTTGGTGATCATGCTCTTGAAGTCGAGGTCGCTCATGTGCTGCTGCACGCTGTTCAGGGCGTCGTTGGCGGCGAGCCTTTTCTGCTCCGGCGACAGGCGCGCGTAGGCCGAATCCACATTATACTCCGTGGTTTTGGCTCTTTGCAATGCTATTAAGGAATCATGCTTCGACGCCATCGGAATGGCGTAGTATGTCATCTTGTCATAATTGTAATATGCCCGTCCTATGCTGTCGTAGTCGTGGTTTATCGAGTCTATGTAATGGTTTATCTGTGCCAGACTTTTTGTCTTGGCGTTGTTTGAGAGCGACGTGGCGTCTGCCATGTTGAAATCGCCGTCGTAGTCCAACACTATCTTTTTGTTCACGAACGTCTCCCTGCGGTATGGCACCGAGGCACTGTTGGCGAACTCCTGCGACTTCATGTTCTCAAACCACTCACCGTTCCATAGCGTGAGCAGCATGTGCTTTTTCTCGGCTGTGGCCTGCAGCATGCCAGAGTCGGCAAGTATTATGGCCTGGTCCTCGTAGCTTCCGGTCATTCGGTAAATCATTATGCCATAGAGCTTTCCGGTGTTTATGTCCTTCTTCTGGACATAAAGGTTGCTGTTCGGTATTCCGTCGTAGAACACTCCCTCGGGTATTTCCAGCTCAGGGCTCTTCTGTTTCATCGACATCAGCAGCTGTCCCATTTTCATGTTGGCAGCAGGTCCTACGCTGTTCTGAAAATAGAACGAGACCAGACACACCAATACCGAAATCACGATCAGCGATCTGAATGTCTGCATGAGCGATATGCCGGCGGCCTTTATGGCTGTCAGCTCGCTGCTTTCGCCGAGATTACCGAATGTTATGAGTGAAGAGAGCAATATTGCCAGCGGAAAAGCCTGCGGCACAAGCATCAGTCCCATGTACCAGAAAAACTGTGCCAACACGTCCATCGACAAGCCTTTTCCTATCAGTCGTTCAATATATCGCCATAGAAATTGCATCATCAGCACAAACTGGCAGATGAAAAAAGTACCCATAAACAGGATGCCGAACTGTTTGGCGATGAATATATCTAGTTTTTTTATACGAAACATTGTTGGCAGATGCTTTAAGCACAAAGATAGTGCATATGGTATGCAAAATTAGTAAAAAAAATAAGAAATGGTCCTATTTATATCTTTTTATTATTATATGTAAGGATGCCATGACTGTCTAAAGACCACTCACACGGTGAAGTTTTTTCATGTTGCCGTTCCATATTTCGTACAATGCATCCACATCGTCCTCATCGGTAAAGTCCGTGATGTGGAGCATGAAATCGCCGGTCAGTATGTTGCCCTCTATTCTTAGCTCCACGTATGTGTCCTCGTCCTCTTCGTCTTCCCACACAAAGCGAATGTATTTGTTTTTCTCGAGTGCGGTGATTTTTGCTGACCTTATTTCATGATTGCTCCAAATTTTGCCCCAGGTAAATGTCAAAATGTCATTTTCCTGTTCTATTTCGTCGGCAATCCATTTGCCCAAGCCGGCCGGAGTCCCAATAAGGTTCCATATAATGTTCGGCGATTTCGAGTTCAGTTTCTGTTCTATTTCAATTTTCTTCTTTTTCATTTAGCATAGGGTGTAGGTTGTTTCAGCTGACAACATCATACATCTTACTTTTTATGATGCAAAAATAATATTTTTGATAGGCAAAACAATAAATTTTGGAAAAATATTTTGCAGTTTAACAAAATTGTATTATCTTTGCACTCGCAAAAACGAAAGGCGGGATAGCTCAGCTGGTTAGAGCGCATGATTCATAATCATGAGGTCCCCAGTTCAATCCTGGGTCCCGCTACATTACCAAACGTAAATGGTTCAGCCACAATCGGTTTTCCGGTTGTGGCTGTTTTGTTTATATGCCAGTTTCGGCGTCGTTTCCTTCTGTCACGCGTGTTTGTGCCGGCCGGGAATCAGAATCGTATGAAATAAAGCGTTTATTTTTATTATATAAAGTTGTGGATTCAATTCACATTCGGCATTGTTTCCATATTCTGAAATCAGCTCCGGGTAGGTTATCATCCCGCATATGTTTATTCCGCATTGCTGTTCTTGCTCGTCTGTGTCTGCCGTTCTCTTGCCGTCATTCTGCCCGATACTCGGTATTGATGTAGCCCGTCATGCTTTAGAAAAAAGTGTAATACGGACAGCCCGATGATAAAATGAAATCAGCAGGAAGTTTAACCACCGGTTGGGGTTAAGCCGATATATACAACTTTCAAATTAAAACCGGATTCTGATTTTTTGGCATGATTTTTCCACTATACCCCGAAAAATAAGCGCGTATTTGCGGGCTGACCTTCCTTCAGGTGCAAATACGCGAATTATGAGAGGCTTTTATAATATATTGAATATCAGTGATTTATGTTTAAGGACTATTTCTCTGCATTGCAAAAAACACCATTTCGCTATGCAAAATGGCCCATATCGAGGGCTGAAATGCACCATATCGCACCATGAAATGGGCTTTATCGTACTGCGAAATGGGCAATATCGGAACGTTATCTTCATTGTTTTGGACTAAGTTATGGGGTATATTAAAAAACGCTATTATACTAAATGTCCTTTATTGTATCCGTTTTAGAATCACTTCACATCTCTTTCGCGAAAATATTTTGTCAAAATAAAATCAAGAAAAATTGTAAGTCTGTCCCGCAGATTTCTTTTAAAAGCGCGGTTGCAGGGTGTGGAAGAAAGTGTGGAAGACGTGTGTTTCTTTTGAATTTATGGTTTATCGTTTGCGGCGCTGTCAATTTGTTATTACACGAAATATGTGCTGTCGCTGTTTATAAACATCACGCGCAGCCGGAAAATGTTACGTCATTTTGTTATATTCCGAGAATGAAAGCTTGTTCACGATAATTCCCATTGAGCCATCTTTCGGCTTTTCTATATTCTGGCCCTGGTATCAGTTATGACAGATAACCGCCGGGTCGCGCGTTATTCTATTCCGGAAAATTTTGCGCTGAATTTCGGTATGTATTAGTGTTATGGTATGGATGCGGCATATATATAATAAGGTGAATATATCGTGCTGCTGTTATTAATGTTTTTTAATTATTTATTAACGGTTTCTGATGCAAACATTTCCGCGCTTATTCATTCAATTTAATGAAGAGTTCTCGGAGCGTTTATGTATATGGAGCATACATTATATGCTATGATGAATAGACTTAACGAATATCAGACCGATGCAAACATGTCCGTTTGCGCGCATAGCGAGCAAAGCATTGTTTTTGTCGTTGCATGTGAACCTGGATGAGTTGATGTCCGTGCGTGATTATGCCGGATTATGAATCGTCTTTGCCGTGAGGGCTGTCCATGTAGTGTGACTCTCGGGTCCGGTTGTAAACAGGTTAGGACCAACGCTTTACGGAGCCTTGCTTATGGCGGGTTGATCAGTCGGGTAGGACGTAGGAATGAAGAATAGGGACCGGTAATGGTCCAGTATTCTTTGACGGAAAGGATAATGAGTTTATAGATAAATACCTGAAGTTAAAGTTAGTTTTAGACAATTTGCCGGTTGGAGGAAGTGGCATAGGCTTCACTCCTGTAATACTTGACTTTTATATGAGGAAAGAGTAACGAATAACCTGCGAAGCTGGGGGAGAATGGTGGAAGTGATTTCCGTCATTCTCTTTTTGCTTTCAGGCTAAGGCTGCGGTATGTCACGCAGTTCTGCGCAAGATTCTGTCATGTGTTCTTCTTATAGCTGTATATGGCCATGACATTTGTCACGATTGCAAATATTGTCAATGCAGAGGTCTGGACGGTGATGTTTCCGAATGTCCCGCCTTTAATGAACACCGTGCGCATTCCGTCGATAAAATATTTCATCGGATTTATCGTCGTGATGCAGATAGCCCAGTCGGGCATGGAGCTGACCGGTGTGAACAGTCCGCTGAGCAGAATCATGCACACCATGACAAACCACATGACAAACATCGCCTGTTGCATCGCACGGCTGTAGTTGCTTATCATCAGTCCTATGCCGCTGAAAGTCAGCGCAAGCAGCATTGCCAGCATATAGAGCAGCAGGATGTTTCCTTCGGGAGTGATGCCGTAAATGATCCATGACAGCAGAAAGCATATTGTCATCACTATCATGCTGATAATCCAGTAGGGAATGAGTTTGGCTATGATGAATGTCGATTTGCTTATGGGAGTCACGTTTATCTGTTCTATGGTTCCGTTTTCTTTTTCGCCCACTATGTTGAGTGCCGGCAGGAATCCGCAGAACATGACAATCAGTATCGCCATGAGTGCCGGAATCATGAAAACCTTATAATCCTGTCTTTTGTTGTAAAGACTGAATGTTGTCAGTTGCTTTTTGCCGACATCCGTAGCCGCGTTCACCGACTCCTTAAGATTGTCGTTTATGATGTTTGCAAGATATGCCGCCCCAATACTGCCCTTGGTGCCGTTCACTGCGTTAGCGCTTATGAGTATTTTCGGCAGCCTGCCGTTTGTCATGTCACGCTCGTAATTTTCGGGTATCACGACAGCCACGTCCGTTTTGCACATGTCTATTCTCTTCATCGCGTCCTCGTAGCTGTTCTCCGTTCCGGCAAAGACAAAATAGTCGGAGGCCTCGATTCTGTGCATCAGTCGTGACGAGAGGGATGAATGGTCGTTGTCGACGACGCTTACTGTGATGTTTTTTACCTCAAGGTTTGTCACCCAGGGCGTCACACACATTATGATGATGGGGAACATGATGATCATTCTGGGAATGAACTTATTCCGCATTATTTGCCTGAACTCTTTTTCCAACAGATATTTTATAGTCATATCGTGTGTGTTTTTATTTCAGATGTTCTTTAAATCTCTTCAGTGCTATGCCAAGCAGCACTACCGTCATCACGAGCAGGACACATGTCTCCTTGGCAATCGTCGAAGGATCTGCACCCATTATCATTAGTTTTCTTATGGCAGAGATGTACCACCTTGCAGGAACTATGGCCGAGACGTACTGTAATATCTGCGGCATGCTTTCCACCGGGAAGATCATACCCGACAGCAGAAGTGTGGGCACAAGCATTATCATTCCTGAGGCAAGCAGCGCGGCGACTTGCGTCTGTGTGGCTACGCTTATGAGAAGTCCCAGCGACAGCGCGAGCATTATGTACAGAAATGACACCAGCGAAATGGATATCATGTTGCCAGCTATCGGTACGTTGAGCACAAAGTGCGATATTATGATGATGCAGACCAGTATCAGTGTCGAAAGGACAAAATAGGGTACGGCCTTGGCCGTTATGATGACGATGGGCTTGACCGGCGAGACGAGCAGAAGGTCCATGCTGCCACGTTCCTTCTCGCGCACTATGCTGACGGACGTCATCATAGTGCATACGATGAGCATCAGCATGCCCATGATGCCGGGCACGAAGTTGTATGAGCTTTTCATCTGCGGGTTGTACAGCAGTTTTATTTCAGCGGTCGAAGCCATTGTCGTCTGTCCGTGCATGGCGTCGACCACTATCTGTCTGACGTAGTTGCTTTGTTGTATCGACATGTTGGGGTCGGAGCCGTCTGTCATGATCTGTATGCCGGCGCTTCCGTCGTGTCGGTGGTCGGCCATGTGGGGGCCGAAAATTACGGCCATGTCCGCCTTGCCGTTTCTTATCATCTCTATGGCGCTTGCCGGAGAGCCGGCGGTGCCGGTGACTGTGAAATATTCGGATGCCTGCAACCGTTCGGTTATCTGTCGGGTGAGCATGTCCTCAACCGGAGTCACCGTCAATATTCTCACGTTTCTCACCTCTGTTGATATGGCAAATCCGAACAGCAGCATCATCACAATGGGCATGCCGAACAGCACCATCACCGTGCGGCTGTCGCGCATGATGTGTTTCGTCTCTTTTGATATGAATGCTATGAATTCTTTCATTGTGCTCAGTCTCCTCTCTTTGCCATCATGGCAAGCTTGGTGAATACGCCGTCCATGTCGGCGCAACTGTATTTTGACTTCAGTTCGTCGGGAGTTCCGATGGCGCGTATCTGTCCGTCAACCATTATGGATATGCGGTCGCAGTATTCGGCCTCGTCCATATAGTGGGTTGTCACGAACACGGTTATACCGCGTCCGGCAGCCTCGTATATGAGACGCCAGAACTGTTTTCTCGTCTTGGGGTCCACACCTCCGGTGGGTTCGTCAAGAAACACCACTTCCGGACTGTGCATTATGCTCACCGTGAAGGCGATCTTCTGTTTCCATCCAGGCGGCAGCTCTCTCACAAGTTTGTTTTCCAGTCCTTTCATGTTGAGCTGTGTCACGGCCTCGTCGGTGCTGCGTCTTATGTCCTCATCTTTCATTCCGTATATGCCGCCGAACAGTCTCAGATTCTCTTTCACGGTCAGATCTCCGTAGAGCGAGAATTTCTGGCTCATGTATCCGATGCGTGTCTTCACCTTTTCGTATTGCGTGGCGATGTCATATCCGGCCACTTCTGCATGTCCGCCGGTAGGTTGGCTCAGTCCGGTAAGCATGCGCATGGCTGTAGTCTTTCCGGCACCGTTGGCTCCGAGAAATCCGAATATCTCTCCCTTCCTTACGTTGAACGATATGTCGTCAACGGCCCTGAAATGTCCGAACGATTTAATGAGATGACTCACCTTTATTACGTCCGTCTGTCCTGTATGTGCATCGGCGTCAGTCATTTTCAGTCTGCCGGGGCTGAAGATGTCGGCGAAGCGTGTCAGTATGTCGTCGGGAGAACCTGTTCCCATCACTGTTCCTTTGTCAATGAACACCGCGCGGTGACACCTTTTTATCTCGTCTATGTATGGTGTGACAACAATGACGGTCACTCCACCTTTGTTTATCGTGCCGAGAGTGTCCCAGAATTCTTTTCTCGACACAGGATCCACGCCGGTGGTAGGCTCGTCGAGCACCAGCAGTTGTGGTCTGTGAACAAGTGCGCAGCATAGGGCCAGTTTCTGCTTCATGCCGCCCGAAAGGGCTCCGGCACGTCTGTCCTTAAAGCGTTCAATCTGGCTGTAAATGCTCTTTATGCTTTCGTAGCCATCTCTTATGCTTGTACCGTAGATCGTGGCATAGAAATTCAGGTTCTCCTCAACCGTAAGGTCCTCGTAGAGTGAGAATTTCTCAGGCATGTATCCGCATACCCGTCTTATGCCGGCAGTCTGATTGCGGATGTCGTAACCACCCACTGTCCCGCTTCCGCTGTCGGGCAGCAGCAGTGTGGTGATGATGCGCAGCAGTGTCGATTTCCCCGCGCCGTCACATCCGGTCAGGGCGACAATCTCGCCGCGTTCCACTCTTATCGACACGCTGTCGAGTGCCACTACGCTGCCGTATCTTTTTGATATGTCGTCAAGTGCTATCATTTCAGAAACTTCACTTTGCCATACATTCCTATCTTTGCGCCGCCGTCGTTGTCGATGGCTACCTTTACGGCATATACGAGGTCGGCACGCTCGTCGTCGGTGAGAATGGTCTTGGGTGTGAATTCAGACTTCTGCGATATCCATGTCACCGTTCCGTCGTATGTCTTGCCCTTGTTGTTGCCGTAGTCGCAGGTCACCTTTGCTTTCTGACCTATTTTCACATCGGCTAGCTGTTCGGACGTGATGTAGGCTCTGAGGTACATTCTTCGTGTGTTTGCAATCTTGAACAGCGGTTTGCCGGTAGTCGCAAATTCTCCCTGTTCGGCGTATTTCTCGATCACGGTTCCGCTCACCGGTGCCACTATCCTGCATTTGTTGAGTCGGTCGAGTATCTGCATACGCTGTATTTCCGTGGCACTCATCTGTTTGTCGAGGCTGCGCGTGCTGTTGCCAAGTGTCGAAAGCTGTGCCTGAAGCTGACGCTGCAACACCTTCAGTGTGCTTTCGGCGTCGTCCAGCTGTTTTCTGTTTGCTGCGTTCTCACCGACAAGTTTCTCGAAGCGTCGCTTCTCCATCTCCGCCTTTTCTATCTGTTGTCTTGTGGCGGCAATCTGTGCCTGTATGTCCGGCCGGCTGTTGGCGATGCTCTCGCGTGTGGCTCCAAGCCTTATGGCGCTAAGTGCCAGCTGTACAGTGTCGATGAGTCCGGCCTGCTGACCTTCCTTCAACATGGTGCCCTCTTCGGCATTGAGTCGCATGATCTGTCCGGTTTCCAGTGCCGATACGGTTATCTCGGTAGCCTCGAATGTTCCTGTTGCGTCAAATTCGTTGTCTTTGCCGTTGCATGCAGTCATTATTGCAGCTGCTGTCAGAAGTGTTATTATCTCTGTTTTCATGATCGTCTGTTTTATCTTTTGTCTTTATGTTATATGTCTGTTTGCAGTGAATGAATGTGCGCGCGACCGTTCATATGTTGTTGGTATGGCGCAGCGAGTAGAGCTCGCGTATCAGTACGATCTCGTGCATTGCCTTTGTCTGTCGTGCCTCGCTTACGGCATTGATGTGGCGTAGTAGTTCGTTCACGGTTTCCGTACCGTTCTCCACTTTCTTTTCAGTGGTCTGCCGTATGTTCTCGCGCAGGGTGATTATCTCGTCGTCGAGCGCGATCTGTTTTTTCAAACCGTTTATGTTGCCGTATGAGTTCTCGTTCTGCATGCGTGTGTTGAGCAGGAATGTCTCGCGCTGCGATTCTGTCTGCAGTTTCTGTGTCTCGATGTTTCTTATGTCGTTTTTGCGGGTGTAAAGCGCTCCTATGTTCCAGCTCAGGGTGACACCCGCCGCAAGTGTTCCGTTTTTCAGAAGGTCGTTGATGCGGTTGTGATATACAGCTGCGCCGAAGAACGATAACTGTGGGCGCAGCTTCGTGTCGAGTGTGTGGCGTTGTTCGTCAAGCAATCGCAGGCGGGCCGAGTAATATTCCAGTTCCGGACGCCGGTTGGTTATTGTCTCAAGGGCAGGAGTCGTGATTTCGGATGGTTTCTTAAACTGAGTGTCGGCAGACATATCCTTTCCCGTGAAGGCGGCGAGCATCCTGACATAAGCAGCGCGCGAGGTGGTAAGACTGCTTTCCTGCTGCGAGGCCTTGAGCTGTTCTACCTTTATGGCATCCTTATCCGACTGGTTGGCCAGTCCGCCATTTATCATTCCGTTCACGGTGCGCATGCTCAGTTCGAGGTCGTTCTGCAGCAGCTGTATTTGTTTCAGTTTCTCGTCTATGGTAAGTATTCCGAAGAAAAGTTCCTCTACACGGCTGTTGATGTCGTACATCGTCACGTCGAGACGCCCTTTCTCCACGTCGGCTTCGGCGCGCGTCACGCGTTTTCTTGCAGCCGTTGTACCTCCGTCGTATATGGTCTGGTTTACCTGGAACATGGCTCCGTAAATCTCGTTACTGACATCGGCTGCCGTGCCTGCCACAGTGTTCTCCATAATATCGGTCATGGCTACGGCTCCAGCCGCAACGCTTACTTTGGGCAGCCATGCCTTGGAGGCATTGTCCATGGAGTAGTCGCGGCTCAGTTCTATTAGTCGGTATTGTTTCACGGCCGGATAATTGTCTCTGGCAGAAGTCTTGCATTCGTCGAGCGTAACCTGTGCGCTGACCGATAGTGACAGTAAGGCTGTGACTGTTGCCAATAATGTTCTGTTTGTCATTCTTATGCTGTGTTGTGGTTTTTAATCTGTTGCAAAGATAAGCTATAAAGCTATATATATCATTGTCATTACTTAAATATGAATGTTCTTTTTGTAATATTATAAGCTTAGGACCATACTTTTTGACCGTGAAATGATTAATTTTGCAATCAGGGCAGGCATATGTTTGTGTACAGAGTCATTCATGATATTCTGACGATCGGCATATCTGTTCTGAGAAGAATGTGGACAAGACATTATTATATATAGTATGGCTGAAAGAAACAATGCGTTTACACGTATCACTTTCTCGGAAATGCGCGAGATGGTGAAAGGTGTTAAGACTGACGATAGGAGCTTTTTTCTTGACCATGATTTTGCCATGGCCAGGGGGTATAACAGTGTTTTTGACAAGGTGTTGAATCATAATGCTCCTTTTCTGGTTGAAGATAGCAGGTTCATCCTTCTTATGCAGGGTGAGGCAGAAGTGACTCTCAATCTGATGAACCAGAAGTTTCATAAGGGTATGCTGGTGTATGTGGGACGCGGTAGTGTGGCTCAGATCAACCGTGTTACGTCGGATTTCCGGCCATACGCGATGCTGATGGGCGATGATTTTCTCAATCTTGCATTCGACGGACGTCTGCCTGTGTCGTTCTGCGGCAGTGAGTCTTCGTTCCATATACATCTGTCAGAAAATGATATGGCACTACTCAGCGACATGATGCGCATAATCTGGAATGTGGTGCATCAGGCAGACTTCAGTCAGTACACCGTTCTCAGTATGGCTTCGGCATTTGTCAATTATGTTGACTGGCTCAGGCAACGCCAGATAGCTTCACCACTGAACGAACGTACACGAGAGCGTGAGGTGTTCGAACAGTTCATAACGCTGGTCAATACATATTGCCGCGACGAGCGACGTCTGTCTTTCTATGCCGATAAGATGTGTATGTGCGAGCGCTATCTCGGCACTCTTGTGAGAAAGGCGAGCGGCATTACCGCCAAGGAGTGGATAGACAAGGCAGTGATAACAGCTGCAAAGGTGATGCTCTGTCATACATCTATGTCGGTGAATGAGATTGCTTACAGACTGCATTTTGCCAATGACAGTTTTTTCTGTAAATATTTTCGCAGGCTCACAGGAAGTACTCCGAGCACGTTTAAATCGGAATATGACAGGTTGAAAAATGTGACGGAAAGTGTATAAATATGCAATTTGGATTGTAAGGATTTGGTAGTTGAATTTCTCAAAAGATAAAATTGTGAATCAGGGAAAATTCTCTTTGACGGACGTTGTGCCGTTGTCGTGTGGCATTAGTGCTGGTGCTGTTTTGCTGTTGTGAATATATCGGCTTGCAAAATAGGCTTTTTCTGTTGTCGAATGGTACTATATAATACATAAAAATTGCTCTTTCGCAATTTTAAACAGGCTATTTCTGAATATTGAATAGCTTTTGTCGTATGCGCTATTATTGTATGCCGAAATTACGTGAAAGCATAAGCCGTTGAGTGATATGCAGTTATGTTGCTTGCCGAAATTTCTTGATTTTCTCACAAAGTGTTTTTTCGTCCGAGAATATATTACTTTCATGAAGCTGTCGCACGGTGATTGTTCCCACTCATGCATGAATATACAGTGATTTATGCATATTTATACAACGTCGCACAGACGTCGGAGATGGCTCGTCAGTGTTGTGCCGTTCATGTCTTGAATTATGCCTGTGACTTGATGTTGCTCATAAATATGCGCCGTGGTATATTTTTTCTATTTTTTTAATGTGTAATATCATGCCTTTTTAGTAACTTTGCATTCCAAATGTATTTAATTAAATAAAAATGGCTGGAACAAAACAAATCAAGACTGCACTTGTGTCCGTCTTTCATAAGGACGGACTTGACGAACTGCTCGCAAAACTTAACGCTGAGGGCGTGAAATTCCTTTCCACAGGAGGAACCCAGAAATTCATCGAGTCTTTGGGTTATGAATGCCAGACTGTGGAGAGTGTCACTACTTATCCGTCAATACTCGGTGGTCGTGTGAAGACACTGCACCCGAAAATATTCGGAGGCATACTTGCACGCCGTGACAATGAGGGTGATCGCGAACAAATGGCTCAATATGAGATACCGGAGATAGATCTCGTGATTGTTGATCTTTATCCTTTCGAACAGACTGTTGCAAGTGGCGCTTCTGATGCCGACATTATTGAAAAGATAGATATAGGCGGAATCTCGCTCATACGTGCCGGAGCCAAGAACTTCAAGGACGTGGTAATCGTTCCGAGCAAGGCTGAGTATGGCGTTCTGCTCGACATCCTGAACAAGAAGGGCGCACAGACTGACATAGAAGACCGCAAGATGTTCGCTACGAGAGCATTCGGAGTGAGCAGCCATTATGACACTGCAATACACGAGTGGTTCAGCAAGTAATATCCTGATTCGTCGCCTGCGGTCGGCTGTATATAGCGGTTAATTATGCACGTTTGTGTGCAGCTGGCCGGGAAGGTATAAGTTCATATAGAAAAACAGAAATTCAACAAATAGAGAGAAATGGGATTTTTTTCATTCGTTCAGGGGATAGCAATGGATTTGGGTACGGCCAACACAATCATTATCAGCGATGATAAGATTGTTGTGGATGAGCCGTCCGTAGTTGCGCTCGACCGCCGCACCGACAAGATGATTGCCGTCGGCGCAAAAGCCAAGATGATGTATGAGAAGACGCACGACAACATTCGCACGATACGTCCGCTTCGCGACGGTGTGATTGCCGACTTTACGGCTTGCGAACAGATGATGCGTGGACTTATAAAGATGGTGCATACGGGCAGCAGACTGTTTTCGCCGTCGCTGCGTATGGTTATCGGTGTGCCTTCGGGAAGTACGGAGGTGGAGCTGCGCGCCGTACGTGACAGCGCTGAACATGCTGATGGCCGTGACGTTTATCTTATATTCGAGCCTATGGCTGCAGCAATAGGTATCGGCATTGACGTCGAGGCTCCTGAGGGAAACATGATTGTCGATATAGGTGGAGGTAGTACTGAGATTGCCGTTATATCGCTCGGCGGTATCGTGTCCAACAACTCTATCCGTACTGCAGGTGACGATCTGACAGCCGATATTCAGGAATACATGGCACGTCAGCATAATGTTAAGGTGAGTGAGCGTATGGCTGAGCGCATCAAGATACACGTTGGTTCTGCCCTTACCGACCTTGGTGAGGAAGGACCGGACGACTTCATCGTGCACGGACCTAACCGTATCACAGCTCTGCCTATGGAGGTTCCGGTGTGCTATCAGGAAGTTGCGCACTGCCTTGACAAGACTGTTGCCAAAATTGAGAATGCAGTTCTGTCTGCACTGGAGAACACACCGCCTGAGTTGTATGCCGATATCGTGAAGAACGGTATATATCTGACAGGTGGCGGAGCTTTGCTGCGCGGACTTGACAAGCGTCTCACCGACAAGATAAACATCAAGTTCCACATTGCCGAGGATCCTTTGCACAGTGTTGCCAAGGGTACGGGCATTGCGCTGAAGAACATTGACAGGTTCTCGTTCTTGATGAGATGATTTTCTGATAATTCATGATTTCCTGTCCATGGGCTGTATTATGACAAGTCGGTCCGCACGTCGGACTGCATCGGCTGTTCATGGACCGGAAATCGTGAATTGTCGTTTATGGATGATGAGTTGAACAATGCGGAATCTTTTAGACTTTCTTGCCAGACATAACCATTGGTTTCTGTTTCTGTTGCTTGAGGCAGTGAGTATTGTACTGCTGTTCCGCTACAACAGTTATCAGGGCAGTGTGTGGTTCTCGTCGGCAAATGCTGTCGCCGGCAAGGTATATTCGTGGAGCTCGGCTGTGGAGCAATATTTCTCACTGACTGAGGTGAACGAGAAACTCACACAGCGCAATCTGTATCTTGAAAGACAGTTGGCTGCCGTGGCCGACAAACAGATTGCCGTGAACAAGGACACCACTTATTTGCAGCGTCTTCAGATGGAGGCGATGCGTGGGCTTGTGACCATACCGGCGAAAGTGGTGAGCAATTCGGTCAATAAGCTCGATAACTTCATAACCATCGACAAAGGTTATGCCGACGGTGTGAGAAAAGACATGGGCGTGGCGTGCGGTTTCGGCGTCGTGGGCATTGTATATCTCGTGTCTGAACATTATTCTGTTGTTATTCCGGTGCTCAATTCTCATTCCAATATAAGTTGTACCATTCGCGGAAAAGGATATTTCGGTTATCTTCATTGGAATGGAGGTGCTGTCGATGAGGCTTTCGTCGATGATGTTCCGCGGCATGCCCGGTTCCGTCTGGGCGACGTCATAATCACGAGTGGATATTCTTCTGTATTCCCGCGTGGCGTTGTTGTCGGAACAATAATGCATGTATATAATTCTGACAACGGACTTTCTTATAAGCTGCAGGTGAAGCTTTCGACCGATTTCGGATGCCTGCGTGATGTTTGTGTGATAAACGACACGACCATGATAGAGCGGCAGCAGCTGTTGAACGCGGCCGTTGACTCATTGAAGCCGAAGTATTGACCACCCGTATGACTTGCTGTCTGGGGATTGTTGAACATGGATAATAACAATATCTGAAAGATGAATCTGGACTGGTTTAAGACTTTATCGTTCTTTATAATTCTGGTGTTGGTGCAGGTACTTGTGTTCAACCACATCCATCTGTTCGGTTATGCCACACCTTTATTATATGTATATTTCGTCCTTCCGGCACACCGTGGATTTTCTAAGTGGGCGTTGTTGCTGTGGGCTTTCCTGCTCGGAATGTGTGTTGACATATTCTCCAACACTCCGGGACTGGCGTCTGCGTCCATGACACTCATCGCACTAATACAGCCATACTTGCTTGAACTGTTTGTCCCGCGCGACAGTCCTGAAGATCTCAAACCGTCGTTCGCGTCGTTGGGAGCAGCAAAATACATGTTCTATACGTTCATTCTGGTATTCATCTATTGCATTGTATTCTTCTTGCTTGAGATTTTCAGCTTCTTCAATTGGATGCAGTGGCTCTTCAGTGCCGGCGGAAGTATGCTTATAACTCTTGTTCTTGTTTGGGTGATTGAAAACTTAGTTAAGAGAGAATGAAAGACTTCAGTCTGGAAAACCGGCGTTATGTCATAGGTGGTGTGGCCGTTGCTATTGTGGTGGTTTATATCATCAGGCTCTTTACTCTCCAGCTGATGAGCGACGACTACAAGAAAAATGCCGACAGTAACGCTTTCCTTAAAAAGATAGAATATCCGTCGCGGGGAATCATAAAGGACCGCAACGGCAAGCTGCTCGTGTACAATCAGCCGGCATACGACATCATGGTGGTTATGAACGAGGAGAAAGGACGGCTAGATACGATGGAGTTCTGTCAGACACTCGGCATTACCAAGGAGTTTTTCATCAAGCGGATGGATGAGATAAAAGACCGTACGAAGAATCCGGGATACTCGCGTTTCACCCAGCAGTTGTTCATGAGCCAACTCTCAAACGAGGAGTTCAGCATGTTCCAGGAGAAGATTTTCCGCTTCCCCGGGTTCTATGTGCAGAAGCGAAGCATACGTCAGTATCAGTACAGCAACGCTGCCCATGTGCTGGGCGATGTGGCAGAGGTGTCTCAAAGCGACATCGATGACGATGATTATTACCAGCCCGGCGATTATATAGGAAAGGTAGGAGTTGAGAAATCCTACGAAAAGGTGCTGCGTGGAGATAAAGGTGTGCAGATACTATTGCGCGATGCACGTGGCAGAATACAGGGAAAATACAAGAACGGAGCTTATGACCGGAAGCCTGTGGCGGGTCATGATCTCACGCTTAGCATAGACATTGATCTTCAGGCACTTGGCGAGCGTCTGCTCGAAGGCAAGATAGGAAGCATCGTTGCCATCGAACCATCCACCGGAGAGGTACTTTGTATGGTGTCGTCGCCTACATACGACCCGAAACTTATGGTCGGCCGACAGCGTGGAAAGAACCACAAGAAGCTTTCGCTCGATTCGTGGAAACCGTTGCTCAACCGTAGTGTGATGGGTCAGTATCCGCCGGGCTCTACGTTCAAGACATCACAGGCACTCACGTTCCTGTCTGAAGGAATTATTACTCCGGGCACTGCCTATCCGTGTCATAGAGGTTTCTATTGCCGCGGTATGCACGTAGGCTGTCACTCCCATTCGTCTCCTCTGCCGGTGATCGGTGCTTTGAGTACATCGTGCAACTCATTCTTCTGCTGGGGATTGTACAACATGATAAGCAACAGAAGAAAATACAAGAGCAAGGTAGAGGCTCTTAATACTTGGCGCGACTATATGGTCAGCATGGGATTCGGATATAAACTCGGTATCGATTTGCCCGGTGAGAAGCGCGGACTGATTCCTAATGCGTCTTATTATAGTGACATGTATCAGGGATATTGGAATGCGCTGACCATAATCAGTATCTCAATCGGGCAGGGAGAGGTCAATCTTACGCCGTTGCAGGTGGCCAATCTCTGCGCGACGATAGCCAACCGTGGATATTATTATGTACCTCACGTAGTGCGTAAGATACAGGGATTGCCACTCGACACGACCTATACGCGTCGTCATTACACCAAAGCCACGCGCCGGGCATACGATTATGTGGTTGCCGGAATGCGCTCGGCTGTCATTAAGGGTACGTGCCGCTCGGCCAACCGTGCCGACTATGAGGTATGCGGAAAGACTGGAACCGCGCAGAACCACGGCCAGGACCACTCCATATTCATGGGCTTTGCACCGATGAATAACCCGAAAATAGCGGTTGCGGTGTATGTTGAGAACGGTGGTTACGGTGCCGACTTCGGTGTGCCTATCGGCTCATTGATTATAGAACAATATATGAACGGCAAGCTGTCGCCAGAGAGCGAGAAGCGAGCTACGCATTTTCAAAACAGTAGAATTGCATATGGAACAAGGAGTAGGTAAGCGCCAAAGCGTATTTTTTTCGCTCGACTGGTGGACGGTCGGACTATATATAGCCCTGCTTATATTCGGTTGGGTGAGCGTGTGCGGTGCAAGCTATACTTACGGCGACAACGATATTTTCAGTCTGGATACGCGTTCAGGCATGCAGATTGTGTGGATAGCCACATCTGTGTGTCTGGGTTTTGCCATACTGCTGATGGATACCCGTTTCTTCGACACGTTCTCATATATCATCTATGGCATATTGCTGTTGTTGCTGTTTGCCACGATATTCAATCCTCACGATATTAAGGGATCACACTCATGGATTGTCATCGGTCCGTTGCGACTGCAACCTGCCGAGTTCGGAAAGTTTGCCACGGCCCTTGCCTTGGCTAAAGTGATGAGCTCGTTCGGATTCAATATACACAGATGGAAGCATTTCGCGGCTGCCTGCGCCATCATTCTCATGCCTATGTTCTTCATCATCGGACAGCGTGAGACAGGTTCGGCGCTGGTTTATCTGTCGTTCTTCCTTGTGCTCTATCGCGAAGGCATGCCCGGCAGCATATTGTTCACGGGGGTTGCGATGGTGGTCTATTTCGTGGTGGGAATAAAATACGAGCAGGTGTTCCTGGCAGAGACGGCCACATCTGTGGGCAAGTATGTCGTGTTCCTGCTTGTGCACATCTTCACCGCATTGATGGTTTACGTCTATTGTAAAGACCGCAAGCAGACGAGGCTCATACTCCTTTATGTGCTCGGAATAACGCTGTTTGCCACTCTTTTCTCCATTTTCGTGATACCGTTTGACATAGTATGGGTTCAGTTGACGCTCAGTGTGCTGCTTTTGCTGTATCTTTTGTATCAGTGGTTGCGCAGCCGCATCATCAACTATCTGTACATAATGCTGTTCTCGCTCGGTTCCATCATATTCTTCTATTCTGCCGATTACGTGCTCAACAGCGTGATGGAGCCACACCAGAGAGTGCGTATCAACGTGCTGCTCGGACTTGAGGAGGATATCTCAGGAGCCGGATATAACGTGCATCAGAGCGAGATAGCCATCGGATCGGGTGGATTGAAGGGAAAGGGATTCCTCAATGGAACCCAGAACAAACTGAAATTCGTGCCCGAACAGGACACCGACTTCATCTTCTGTACGGTGGGTGAGGAAGAAGGATTCCTCGGCTCGGCAGGCGTATTATCGCTTTTCCTGGCATTGATATTAAGGTTGATATATCTTTCCGAGCGACAACCGTTCACGTTCGGACGCATATACGGCTACTCGGTTCTGAGCATTTTCCTTTTCCATGTGTTCATAAACGTCGGCATGGTGCTTGGCCTCACGCCTGTGATAGGTATTCCGTTACCGTTCTTCAGCTACGGAGGCTCATCGCTGTGGGGATTCACCATACTCCTGTTCATATTCCTGCGAATGGATGCCGACCGCAAGTTAGTCAACACTTAGCGATATTCCCACATCGCTGATACCCGGCAACATCTCACGCTTCATGTCGTGTCTTACACGTATGTGAAGCGAATCCCCCTTGTTGAGGTGCATTTTTGTTACCGGAAATTTGAACTGGTAGTAGCTCACTCCTTTGCCTTTTGTCTTGCCGTTTTTGTCGGTAAGCTCGCATTTCACCGTGTCCAGCATGATTGTGTCTGCCGGCAACAGCCGCTGTTCAACAATCAGAGTGAGTCCCATGAACGGGTAGTTGTCTGTTATTCTCAGTCCGAGCGACGACTCATACATGCCGTCAGCCGTGAGTCTCGGAATGTCGAAGCTCAGTGTGTCGTTCTTTTCCCATCCTGCAAGAGGTGTATGATCATATTTGTCATACACCATGTTGCCGTTGCAGGATGTTAAAGCCGTTGCGGCCATGATACCTATGATGATAGCCGAAAAAGTCTTTTTCATTGTTGTTTTGCTGCCGGTGCGCCTTTCTTCTGTTGCTTTGCCGGTTCTTTGCTGTTATCTTTTCGTTTGGCGTTTGCGGCGTTGTTCTGTGTCTTGTTGGCGCCGTTTGCCTGTTTGTTGTTTCTGTTTCTTGAGTTGTTGTTCTTTTTCTTCTTCTTGCTCTTGTCGAATCTGCTGATGTCAGCCTCGGCAAGCAGGTCGGCAGGTCTGTTGTCTCTCTTCGGTTTGCCGTCGTTGGTGAGCGACAGAGGTTTCTCTCCCCGTTTGTTCATATTGATTATCTCGTGCGCTCTGTCAAACGATATTGTCTCCACATTGGACATCGTGTTCTTGTCGGTGGAGTAGGTCACAAGACCCGTAAGTATGTCGCTTTTCACGAGATAATAGTCGCTGTCCTTTGTCTGAAGCACGATTTCCTTGCTCGGCAGCTTGCGCCTTGCCTCCACATAGTCGTCTGCCTCATAGTTAAGACAACATTTCAGCTTGGCACACATGCCCGCCAGCTTCTGCGGATTGAGCGATATGTCCTGTATGCGTGCGGCGTTGGTGCTCACGCTGACAAAGTTTTTCATCCATGTGGCGCAGCACAATTCGCGTCCGCACGGTCCTGTTCCGCCTATGCGCCCGGCTTCCTGACGTGCGCCAATCTGCTTCATCTCTATTCTCACGTGGAATGTCTCTGCCAGCACCTTTATGAGTTGTCTGAAGTCAACGCGCTCGTCGGCGATGTAATAGAATATCGCCTTGTTGCCGTCGCCCTGATATTCCACGTCGCCGATTTTCATCTGCAGTCCCAGGTCTTTCGCTATCTGTCGGCTCTGTATCATGGTGTCGTGCTCCCTGCTCTTGGCCTCGCGATACTTCTCCATGTCCACCGGCTTGGCTATGCGGTATATTCTTTTTATGTCGTCTGCCGACTTCAGGTTAGCTTTCTTTATCTGAAGCTTCACCAGTTGTCCTGTCAGAGTCACCACGCCTATGTCGTGTCCTGGAGTGGCCTCCACAGCCACGATGTCGCCCTTCTTCAGGTCTATGTTGTTTACATTATGATAGTAGCCCTTGCGCGTGTTCTTGAACTGCACCTCCACAAGGTCGGTCTTGTCCGTGTTTCCAGGAATGTCGTACAGCCAGTCGTATGTATTGAGCTGCCTGTCCTGTCTTCCGCAAGCTCTGTGGCACAGTCCGTGGTCGCAGTCGCTTGCTATCTTGAATTTCATATCTTTAAAGTCTGTCATGTCTTGAAACAAATATTGAATTTATAATATGTATATATGGGGTTTATGAATTTCTCATGCCCGTTTGTGCAGCAGGATGATTATCTGGAGCGACATTTCGAAGAACGCTATCTTTGCGTTGGCGTTCTGTCCGATGTCACGCTTCAGCTTGGCCATCAGCTCGGCCATCTCTATGACGTTTGCCTCGTTGATGAACGGTGCGAAACGTGTGGCGAACTGCTCCTCTTCCTCTGTCATGTAGTTGAGCTCAGGCGCGTGGAAGTTATAGACGAAGTTTTCCCTTATCATACGTGTGAAGTAGTCGAGCAGACGTTTCTGCTTCTCACGTCCGTATGCTGCCACGCTGTCGCTCCATTTCTTCAGCTCCTTCAGCTTGCGCTGATATGCCAGACGCATCAGCATGGTGAACATGTCGAGGAACATCTTGTTCTCGTTTCCGGCGTTAAGAGCCTCCACCGCCTTTGTCCAACTGCCGGCAGCCAGACGTGCTATGCGTCTTGCCGCCGCCTCGTCTATGCCGCGCCGTGCCATCAGTTCGCGCTCCATGTCGGCCGTGGCGATGGGTTTCACGTCTATGCGCTGCGTGCGGCTGCGTATTGTCTCGAGCAGGAGCTCCGGTTCCTCGCTCACCATGATGAACAGCGTTTGTCCCGGCGGTTCCTCGAGCAGCTTCAGCATCTTGTTGGCGCAAGTCTGGTTCATGCGCTCGGGAAGCCATATTATGCTCACCTTATACTCGCCCATGCTCGGCTTCAGGCTCAGCGTGCGTATCAGCTCGTCGCTCTCCGCGCCGGTGATTATGGCCTGCTGACTTGTCGCGCCTATGGTGTTCATCCATTGCTCTATGGTGAAGTAAGGTCCTTTGGCGAGCATTTCGCGCCATTCCTTGGCGAAGTCGCCGCTCACGGGCTGATGCTCCTTACCCATGGACGGCAGTTTTATGGTGGGGTAGGTGAAGTGCAGGTCAGGGTGGTTGAGGTGGTCTGTGAGTGTCGTCTCGCCGAGCATGTACGACGCGAAACCCATGGCGATAGCCATCTTGCCGCATCCCGACGGTCCGCACAGCAGTAAGGCGTGCGGCACGCGCCCTTCGGCTTTCATCTCCTTCAGTCTTTCGATAGTCTCTTTCTGTCCTACGACGTCCTCAAACCTCATTCTCACTTCAGTGTTGTATTTTTTGTTTTAAAGAAATTTTTTCAGAATCTCTCTCACCGAGTCAGCTGCCGACATGGTGTAGAAATGTATGTTGCCCACGCCCGCTGCGTACAGTTCGCGGCACTGCTGCGCGGTCCACTCTATGCCGAGTGCGCGTGCGTCGTCGTCGCTCTTACATTTCAGCGCCTCCTGTGCCAGCTCCTGCGGCAGATCACAATGGAACGTCCGCGGCACGGTGGTGAGCTGCGACATCTTGGCGAAAGGCTTTATGCCCGGTATGATAGGCATGGTGATGCCCATGGCGCGTGCTTTCTCCACAAAGGCGAAATACTTGCTGTTGTCGTAGAACAGCTGCGTCACGGCATACTGCGCACCCAGTTCCTGCTTGGCTTTCAGCCACGCCATGTCCATCTCGAGGTTGGGTGCCTCCTCATGTTTTTCGGGATAGGCAGCCACACCGTAGTCGAACGTGCCCATCGGGCATTTTATCGGTGTGCCGTCGGCAAAGAAACCCTCGTTGAACATGTTCACCTGCCTTATCAGGTCGGTGGTGTGCGCGTGTCCGTTCTTTGTCGGTATGAAGTTGCGGTCCTCCCTTGCCTTGTCGCCTCGCAGCAGCAACAGGTTTTCTATTCCGAGAAACTGCAGGTCGAGCAGTTCGTACTCAATGTCCTCTATTGTCGCTCCGCTGCATATGACGTGCGGAATGACGGGTATGCCGAACCTGTTCTGTATGGCCGCTGCAATGGCTATCGTGCCCGGACGTCGCCTTATGCAGCGGCGTTCGAACAGTCCGTCGTCCAGTTCGCGGTAAACATATTCGCTGTGGTGTGTGGTTATGTTGATGTAGTCGGGACCGAACTCCTTGAGCTTCTCTATTGTTGAGAACAGGTTGCCTGTGCCCGTACCCTTGAGCGGTGGCAGCACCTCAAACGAGAATCCCCGTCTGTCCTTGCGGCTTATCATTTCCTGTATGTTCATACCTCCTTGCGTGTGTCGTTTGTATGTATGATTTTTTGTCTTCGTGCGGCGCTTCCGGTCTGTTGCCCGTGCAGGCAATGCTGCTGCACCGCGGCATCATTTTGTCATATCGCCTTTTATCAGCAGGCAAGCTGGTGTCACCACACCTCCGTGGTCGAATCCGCTCAACTCGTATATCGGAATCTCCTTGTTGCCCAGCCCTTCGAGCACGGCTTTCAGATAGAGGTTCTCCTCATAGCGTGCCATCTGCTCCAGACGGCGGTCGCCGGTGTAGAGCACGAGGCGCGTGCCCAGCTTGCGCGCGTTGTTGAGCGGCGCATACTTGTCAACTATCGGCAGCGTGTATGATATCTTGCGCTCCTTGCGTATGGTGTAGTGAGTGGCCGTCTGACCGCTCACGGGGTAATATGCCCGTATTGAGTCGGCGTCAACTCCGTATTCGGCAAGATAGCTCTTGTCGAGCGCCAGCATCAGTGTCAGGTATCCGCCGGCGGAGTGTCCGCCGACATAAACCTGCGAAGGGTCGCCGCCATATTCGGCTATGTGTTTTACGGTCCATGCCACTGCAGCCGCAGCGTCGCGCGTGTAGTCGGGACATTTGCAGCGCGGGAACAGCCGGTAGTTGGGTGCCACGATGGCTATGCCCGCATTCTGAAGCTCTGGGCGCAGCTCCTTTGAACCACCCTCGAGTGCTCCGCCGTGAAACCAGACAATGGTCTTGAATCCCTTGCGGCCCTCTGGCACATACATGTCGAGCTTGCAACGCTCGCGTCTGTATGCCGACGTGTCGTCGGCGCTCACGTATGATATGTCTTTCAGTGTCTTGTATTTGTCTTGTGCGGCGAGCGTCATCGATACGCACAGTGCCGCTATGGCGAGCATAAGTTTTCTCATATTCCTGTCGTTTCTTTTGTGTTGAATTATGTTTTCGGGTGCTGTCCTGAGGCACATTCCCCCTTAAATTTACAAAGATAAGAAAATTATTGAGAAATCGGGGCATATTGCCGTTGAACGAATTTTTATTAACTTATTTTTATTTAATCAGACAATAAAATGTTAAATCAATGGCTCTAAAATTCGCGTATTTTCGTCCGGACGGTCTGTCGCGCGTTTTTTCGCGATTTTTGAGATATTTTGACGCATTTTTGTAAGGAGCTGATAGTCAGTGATGTATGCGTGACATGCGTTTCCGCCATATTTTAAGTGCTTTGCGAAATGGGCTTTATCGGCTTGCTAAATGGCCTCTTTCGGGTGGTGAAATGGGCCATATCAGGGCACGAAAGAGCCTTTTTCGGAAGTCAAAAGAGGCTCTTTCGCAAAATCGTCACCGGCAGACGGAATTATGACGGTGCATTAGTTGGCTTTTCATCTTGCGAAATGGGCTTTTCTGTATGCCTCATTTTCACAGATGATATGTTAAACGTGATGCGCCCGATTGTTAATTATAATGAAACAGCATGCTTTTTGCTCGTGCTCCGACAGCGCCCGTACGTTATGTATTTTCCTTTTTTCGGACGGATGTCTATACACTGTCTCGCGTCGGATTTCTTACGGCGGAGACTGCCCGGAATGGGTGTGGAAGATGTGATGTCGTGATGAGTAATAATAAGAAATAATGAGTATGGTTATGGGTTTGTATATGGTTGATAATCAGAGGAATATACTCTTTTCTGATACTCCGCGCCAAACGTATTGTTCTTTTATTAAGGTTGTTCATTATTATTTGGCTTTCATCGTTTTGAAAATTACGTTCTTAATTGTCGGTGTAAATGCTTGACATTATGAATTATTTTTTGTTTATTTGTATCAGAAACAATCTTTTAATCGAGTTAAGACGTGTTGGTGACGCATTGAGCCGCTGCGGTGCTTTTAGATGTCGGACAGCGGGCGACGCGAGGGTACGGACACATATTTCAGATTATGGGTTTAATGGAAAAAGTATAAGGCGTATGAGATATTTTCTTTTTGTTTTATTCTGGTTACAGATGCTCGTGCCGTGCGGCGCAACGGGTGACGCTAAGCGGTTGTCACGGCTCGACGTACGGACGCGCGACAGTGTGATGGTGGCACGGGTGCAGCGTCTGATGATGACGAAACGTCCGTGGTTATACCGCCGTGACGTCAGACCGGTGGTGAAACGCTGGGTGATGGACAGTCCGAAGACTGCCGACAAGGAGAGCGAGCCGTATAAATGGATTGTAGACAAGGCCGTAAAGGTGAGGAAGGGCGACGTGTG
>ENA-OOWN01000677-OOWN01000677.1-human-gut-metagenome-genome-assembly--contig:-NODE-677-length-28322-cov-28.107121_pt1 | contig 28322 bp, 24 predicted proteins | sample MGYA00241406_ERZ501319 | MGnify/ENA primary metagenome ERZ501319 (study PRJEB25962, sample SAMEA2042734) | human gut metagenome | biome: human gut; feature: human-associated habitat; material: faeces... | reverse complement strand
TCAAAGACTTTTATAAATTAAATTACTGAATACCAGTAAATAAGTACATTTTTAAAGGACGACTAAATAACATTACTGCACATGAATAATTAAAGGCAGGATTCAGAAATTATCTCACAGACCAAATGTCTTGGATCAATTGCGAAATGAAAATTAGAAAAATGGAAAAACGCGCCGTGTCTTATGCCTCAAATAAAATTCTTATCATACAAGTAGTAATACATCGTCTTTCGCATTTCGATGGTAAGGAATGTTGGATAAATGGTCATAAGAAATTTTACGTAAATAGAAATATTCTAATCTACCATGTCTCCATCACGAACAGGACATAATTGTCGAAATGCGAGAACTGTCAATATTTGAATTAAAAATCATCAGAAGAAAATCCTGAAAGATCTATTCCATTACTTCTATGTTCCTAGAATATACTATTATTCCCATAATTAATGACATCAGGTGTTCCATCTATCCGATATGGAACACCTGACACCAACGAATATATTATTTGACGGTAATATGCCAACAGCCTTGCTTCACTTCGTATTTCACACAACACCTGCCACGTTCACGAAAATCACGCAATACTTCAGCCAGTACCCATTTCAGGGTATCGTTCTGAACCTCGCGTCGCCGCTCCCCTGGTGCCTGTACCGTCTTATAACGGTTATAGCACACATCAAACGTTGTACCGTAAAGATGGCAAGAATTCTCCGTAGCATTACTGTTGTGTCCCCTCAACGCTTGCACATCAGCTTTCGAACGCGTCACGCTCGTTACGATAATCTTATGAAGAGGGATCTGCTTGATAGCCAGAGAATCATAGAATGAACGACCGATATCCTGTAAAAGTACGGAAGCACGGGGTACCAGATAAGGAACCGAATGATTTAGTTTGTCGACATAGAAATAAGGATTACTGCCAACATATACAAGTTCTGACTTTCGTCTTTCTGCATCCGCCCGGTCAATGACAGGCTCCACTCCCCATCGCTTCGCTTCAACAAGCTGCACATCGTTCTGATCAGGAAAGGCATCGGCATAACTGGGAACAGAAATAATGCGATGTTTCACAGGATTTCCGCCAGCATCAAAAAATCGAGACCGCTTTCCCGGCTTTAATGCAAAGTCTTGACGCTCTACTGCTGCATGTATGTCCTTATCTAAAGAGTCTGCCTCATTCGCCTTATCGTTTTCTGCAATTTGAGATTTCGCAGAAAGGCTTTTATCCGCGACTCCTGGAAACACACAACGAACAAGAGCCAATAACAATGTTACGGCCAGAAAGCCATGAATATATCTTTTTTTTGTTATCTTAATTTTCTTCATTCCTATCCATCAGCCTTGTATGATTGCGGCAAATTATCCGTCAACGGTTTTTATACATGCTATCATAGTACTTCTGATAGTCACCAGAAGTGATCCGATCCATCCATTCCTGATTATCCAGATACCAACGGACGGTCTTCTCTATACCCTCTTCAAATTGGAGCGAAGGCTCCCAGCCGAGCTCTTTCTGAAGTTTCGTACTATCAATGGCATAACGGAGATCATGACCGGGACGGTCTGTAACATAGGTGATCAAGTGATCACTATAACCCTCCGGATGACCGAGCAAACGATCCACTGTCTTAATGAGGACTTTGATCAAGTCAATATTCTTCCACTCGTTAAAGCCTCCGATGTTGTAGGTGTCACCGTCCTTGCCTTCGTGGAAAATAAGGTCAATGGCTCGCGCATGATCAACCACATAAAGCCAATCGCGTACATTCTCGCCCTTACCATAGACTGGCAGTGGCTTACCGTGGCGGATATTGTTAATGAAAAGGGGTATGAGCTTTTCCGGGAACTGGTAAGGACCATAGTTATTTGAGCAGTTAGTCACAATAGTCGGCATGCCGTAGGTATCGTGAAAAGCACGCACGAAATGGTCGCTGCTTGCCTTCGAGGCACTATAGGGGCTATGAGGCTGATATTTTGATGTCTCATAAAAGAATGTGTCTCCGTATGCCAGATGATGTGTTTCCGAGGATGCCGTTGTTGTATAGGGTGGACGGATTCCCTCAGGATGGCTTAACTGCAAGGCTCCATACACCTCGTCTGTAGAAATATGATAAAAGCGTTTCCCTGTCCATTTCTCCGGCAACGATTCCCAATAGAGCTTAGCAGCCTGAAGCATACTTAATGTGCCGAGGACATTTGTCTTGGCAAAGGTGAACGGGTCTTTGATAGAACGGTCCACATGACTTTCTGCCGCGAGATGGATGATACCATCAACATGCTCCCGCTGCATCAGAGCATAAATCGTGTCAAAATCACAGATGTCAGCCTTTATGAAAGTGTAGTTAGGCTTATCTTCCACATCCTTCAAATTCTCAAGATTGCCGGCATAAGTCAGTTTGTCGAGACAGATAATGTGATAATCCGGATACTTATTGACGAAAAGGCGGACAACATGATTGCCGATAAATCCGGCTCCGCCTGTAATGATAAGGGTGCGTTTGTATGACATAATATTTATCCTTCTATAGGTGTGATTGCTTTGATCTGACGAGCCAAACGACGTGATATGGGATGATGCTTCAACGCCTGAAACATGGCATAGCGATGGATGTCAGTACCTCGATAGCTGTAATAGCCTTCCTTAATAAAGCGTTCAGCTTTCGCTTTAGCCTGACGTCCGTAATATCCTAAGGGAGAGGCTAGATTGAGCTGAAAGCGAACATGCATATCAAGCAACTGCTTATAATCTTTCTCTTCCATATAAATATATCGTTCAGGATGAGCAAGAATGACATGATAGCCTGCAGACTGTATGCGTCCGATAAGACCGAAAAGGTCCATAGGTGGATTATAATAGGAAGTTTCGACAAGAAGCATATCCTCCTTTTCGCCAATAGTCAACAAGTCACGTGTCTTCAAACGTTCCTCAAATAACGAATCAAGCATATTCTCTGCTGCGAGATGCAGAGATACCGATCCTTTATAAGCCGTCTGCAACTCTGCGAAACGGGAGCGTAATTTCTCTGGCGTGTTGGGAATGTCTTCCATTATATGAGGAGTAAGCCAAACTTCCTTTACACCCATTTCTTCATATTTATTCAAGATTGCCAGTGACTCATCCATTGTCTTCACGCCATCATCCACCCCTGGAAGGATGTGGCTATGCCAATCAGTGTAGCCGGAATATAGTCCAGCCTCATAGAGGGTTGTTGAAAATAAATGCATAATGGTCTTATTTTTAAGAAGGGTGCATCAGAAACAGCCTTACCGGCAGTTCTAACACACCCTTTTATTAATATCGTACTAAGCGGTTATCAATTTATTTATTGTCCGCTCCATTTCCATAATAAGAATTAGATCCATAGCCATAATGATAGCCGTATCGATAGCCATAGTGCGAACCAACACTCACCGTACCATTGAGTACAAGAGACATATTCTTGAATCTCTTCTCTGTGTACAAATTCTCGAGCTCGGGCAACATACTACGTTCTAACAAGCCTGCACGAACAACGAATACAGTCCGATCGGCCCATTTCTCGATAATCTGCGTATCGGCTACGATCTCGATAGGAGGACAGTCGATAAGGACATAATCGTATTCCTCGCGGAAGCGCTTGATCAACTCCGGGAATCGTCCACCTTCCACAAGCTCTGTCGGATTGGGAGGAATATGTCCAATAGGCAATACCTTCAGATTGGCTTGTCCCTGATAATTGTAGATATACTGGTCAATGTCATCTGTTTTTCCTGCCAGGAAATCGCACAAGCCATGATGGAACGTACCAAACATATGAGAGGTAGAACCATGGCGCAAATCACCATCGATCAGCAATACCTTCTTATTCTTAATAGCCAAACTAATGGCAAGGTTACCTGAGATAAACGACTTTCCTGAGCCAGGATTGAACGACGTCACTATTATAACCTGAGAATGATCGCCCTTTCCTATCATAAACTCAAGATTCGTACGGAATACACGGAAGGCCTCGTTGACGATATCGCGATTTCCCTCTGCTACAACCAAAGGACTACTCAGCTTAGGCTTCTTCCACAATTTACCGCCACGCTCGGGCTGACATTCTGGTATTTCTCCAGCAAATGGAATAGAGATTCTCTCCAAATCCTTACGTCCACGCAACTTAGTATTTGTCGACTCTTTAAGGAAAAGAATTCCGCCAGGAACAATCAGACCAATGGCGAATGCCAGAAGATAGATACGTCTCTTCACCGGTGAAGTGGGCTTATCGTCACCCATAGGCGGCGTGATAATACGGGTGTTATAAGCTGTAAATGCTTTAGACAATTCGTTTTCCTCACGTTTTTGCAGAAGGAACACATATAGTTGTTCCTTCACTTTCTGCTGTCGTTCTACACTTAACAGATACTTTGCCTGAGTAGGCGATGCTGCCATCTTAGCATTATTCGTCGACTCTTGCGATCCATAAGCACCTATCTGATTGTCAAGTGAACGAATAGAATTCTCTACAGAGGTAATGATAGAAGAACGCTGTAAACGTAAGCTTTGATCAAGATCCTTTACCAAGGGGTTAGCTTCACTACTATTAGCCAAAAGCTGATTTCTCTCAATAAGGTCTTTGTTATAAGACTCTATCTGCTGCTCAATATTCTGATCTGTCAATCCGAAATTAGCTGGCAACACATGATTACGCTGTTTTGGATTGGTGATATAGCTAAGTACATACTGCGCCATTGCACGCTGTGTGTTCAGATCGAGCAGTTTTGCATTGGCGGCTGTACTCTGATCAAGATAGCTTGTAGCAACAGCATCAACATCCGTTATTAAGTTCTTACTTTTAAACGAAGATATGCTATTATCTACATTACCCAATTCCAATTCTATCTTTTTCAATCTGTCATCAATGAAGGCTGAAGTAGCGACAGCTACCTGGTTTTTATCCCTCACCCATCGATCCTTATACACTGCAATGATCGTGTTAAGGATGTCCTCCGAGCGCTGGATATTGACATCCTGCATCTGAAGATTGATTACCGAAGCTTTATTGTCAGCCAACGATACGCTAAGCCTTTTCTGATAATAGCTCATAGCCGACATCATCGGGACATGAGTAACATATAGATTAGCATGCAGACCACCAGGCCAACTATTATAATAATGTGATGGCTTGATCGTCACACGACCTATCGGTGTATGCACTGTCTGATTAAGCTTTGCTATAATATCCTCACCATCAAGCTCTTCCTTATCACGGACGAATTCAGAAAGCACGAAGCGTGTACCTTCCATCTTAACCGTGAATTTAACGACATCCTCATCTTGCACATCTGGCATTGATACCGTATAAGGCATATCCTGACCATAAAGCACCCCTTTATAGAATGTACTATCTGTCAGATAGGTAACATTCAAGCCGAGACGCTTTACCACCTCAAGCATAATTGAAGGCGATTGTAGAGCTAAAAGCTCATTATTCACATAATTGTTGCTGGTTCCGATGCCACCACTACTAGCAGAAGAGAAAATATCATCAATGGACATCGATTGAGAATCGTCTGAATTCGAGACGACTATCGACTCTGTCCGTGTATATACTGGGGGTGTACGAAGAATGTAAGCGATGGCTATACCAAACGCTACAACGAGGGCAATGACAAACCACCACCATTTTCTCAAGCAAAGATAAAGAAAGTCGGTGATCACTACTGAATCATCCGGCTGCTGATTCTGTTGAGGTTGCTGTGACTGTATCTGATTATTTGGCATAATTGAGAATAACTTCTATAAGTTAACGGATTAATACAAGAATTGAAGTCAATAATGAAGCAAGCGAGATCCAGAAAGAAGTAGAACGGACCGTATTACCATTTACCGTCGTCTGGCGCTGCTTGTACTTATTAGGCTTAACATAAATGATATCATTCTGCTGCAAATAATACACTGGCGAACTGGTAATGCTCTGATTATCTGTCATATTAACAGAATACACATGCTGTACGCCATTCTCCTGACGCATCACAAGTATCGTATCACGAACGCCCTGGATTGTCAGATCACCAGCCTTACCTATAGCTTCCAACAATGTCGGATTGTCTTTATCTATTGTATAATATCCGGGCTTGCTCACCTCTCCAAGAACTGAAAAGCCAAGATTAAGGTAATCAACACTCACTACCGGTTCTTTCACCAATTGCTTTTCTACAAGCAGATCCTTTATTTTCTGCTCTAATTCAGAACGGGACAAACCACTTACATGAACTGTTCCCACGATAGGGAAATCGATATTTCCCGCCTCGTCAATCGTATAGCCAAGCTGTGTACGTGTACCGCTAGAATAGGTCTGACCATACTGAAGATTAAAGATACGGTTCATCTGCTCATCACGAGTAGTTACATTGATAGACAATTTGTCGCCTGGACGTAATTTGATAGTGGAATAGGTTTTGTTGATCTCCATCGATGTTCCCGGTTTCAAGTCCTGGAAATAGACGACATCCTTTGTCGGAGCGCAAGCATTAACAACCGACAGCACAACAGCCGCAACGGCTATCGACATACCGATGCGAAAACGCTGCATAAAAGATCTCTTATTCATTCTATAATTATTAATTAGTCCCTGACAATCAGAGAATTACAAATTATTTTCTTTAACCGCTGGATAACCAGCCATTTATCGCTCGCAAAATTACAAAAAAAAGACTATTGCTCAAAATTAAACTCACAAAATTTATATAATTCTCTCATATTTCACAATTATCCATTTGGAAAATTTATGCGTTCTACAAGAGCCCTTAATATTAAGGGCGACATAAGAGTTTCCGACATTTCTTTCAAATAAAACGCACTGATATTTATTAAGATCGAATTGGCATTTTTACATTCGATTTTCTATCAAATATAACAATAATCACTCATTAATCTTAAACTTTTGATTTTCCATCAGATCGCGTTATTTTATTGGCTCGTCTAACGCTTTCCTTCTCTTTTCAGTACCTTCATCACATTATTTCAACGCAGTCAGCGTCTCCTTTGAAAAGTAGCAGGCCAAGCGCCTGGCAACATATAAAATTCTTCGAAACTCTAATAACTGACAATTGTAGAAATTAAACAACCCTTTTAACAAAAAAGATTATGGCCACAAAAAGAATTACGACATAGCACTTTCATACTTTCATACTCATTAACACAGCGAAATTTTCCATCTCATTATTTCTTTCTTTAGCTAGAATTTTGTAAATTTGCAGCGTTATACGTATAAACAGCATATAATTTTGATAGAGAAACATATCGTACTCGAGGATATCGACCCCGTGGTGTTTTACGGAGTGAACAATTGTCACCTGCAGATGCTCAAATCACTCTTTCCCAAGTTGCGCATTGTAGCACGCGACAATGTGATTCGTGTGTTAGGTGACGAGGAGGACATGGCCCGCATTGAAGAAGACATAGAAGCCATACGGGCCCACGTAGAAAAATACAACACGCTCGAAGATGAAGACATCCTCGACCTTGTGAAAGGACGAAAGACAAAAGCCGACGCCATAAAGGATGTGCTCGTCTACTCAATCTCCGGAAGACCCATTAAAAGCCGGTCGGAGAACCAGCAACACATGATAGACGCATTCCAAAAGAATGACATGATCTTCGCCGTCGGACCGGCCGGTACAGGAAAGACCTATCTCGGCATAGCGCTGGCCGTCCGGGCACTGAAAGACAAGCAAGTAAAACGCATCATTCTTTCACGCCCAGCTGTAGAAGCCGGTGAGAAACTAGGATTTCTGCCCGGTGACATGAAGGAAAAAATAGATCCGTATCTTCAACCTCTATACGATGCTCTCCAAGACATGATCCCTGCCAATCGTCTGCAGGACATGATAGAGAAGCAAATCATACAAATTGCGCCATTGGCTTTCATGCGAGGCCGCACACTTAGCGATGCTGTTGTGATACTCGATGAAGCGCAAAACACGACTACCGCCCAACTTAAAATGTTTCTGACTCGTATGGGATGGAATACAAAAATGATCATTACAGGTGACATGACCCAGATCGATCTCCCCCACGAAACCAAAAGCGGACTTAAAGAGGCTTTGAGAATCTTAAAGGACATAGAAGGTATCTCCATCATTGAACTCGGGCAGAAAGATATCGTGCGCCATAAACTTGTAACGCGCATTGTAGAGGCCTACGAGCAAGAGGAAAAACTCAGAAAGCAATCATTCAATAATAAACCATTTAATAAGGAGACCCGAGAGGACGCGCCCACTGACGCGGAAACCACGGGAAAGCAATTATGAAAGCATTAACAAGTACTGATTTCCATTTTGCCGGACAAAAGAGTGTGTATCATGGCAAAGTACGCGACGTGTATGACATCAACGACGATTTGATGGTAATGGTCGCTACAGACCGCATCTCAGCTTTTGATGTAGTATTGCCTAAGGGTATTCCTTTCAAGGGACAAGTGCTCAACCAGATCGCAGCTAAATTCCTCGATCTGACAAGTGACATCTGTCCGAACTGGAAACTTGCCACTCCCGACCCCATGGTAACAGTAGGTCTGAAGTGTGAGGGATTCCGTGTGGAGATGATCATCCGTTCTATCCTCACTGGTTCTGCATGGCGTGCCTACAAAGACGGTTGCCGTGAACTCTGCGGTGTAAAACTTCCTGAGGGCATGAAAGAAAACCAGCGTTTCCCAGAGCCCATCATCACTCCGACAACAAAGGCTGATGAAGGTCATGACATGAACATCTCAAAGGAAGAGATCATTAGCCAGGGTATCGTATCTGCGGAAGACTATGCCGTTATGGAAGATTACACCCGTAAGCTCTTCGCACGCGGTCAGGAAGTAGCTGCCAAGCAAGGTCTAATCCTCGTCGATACCAAATACGAGTTCGGTAAACGCGATGGCAAGGTCTACCTCATCGATGAGATCCACACACCTGACTCCAGCCGTTACTTCTATGCTGATGGCTATGAAGAGAAGTTCGAGAAAGGTGAGCCCCAGCGCCAGCTCTCTAAAGAGTTTGTACGTCAATGGCTCATCGAGCACAACTTCATGAACGAGCCTGGACAGGTAATGCCCGAAATCACCGACGAATATGCAGAAAGTGTTTCTGAACGCTACATCGAGCTTTATGAGCATATCACCGGTGAGAAGTTCAACAAGGCCACAGAAGAGGGCGATATCGCAGCACGCATCGAAAAGAACGTAACCGAGTGGCTTGCCGCCCGTAAATAATGTATAAGCAAGAAACGATACGTCCTTATAGGGACGAAGGGGACAAGGGGGAGCAAGTAGAAGAAATGTTCGACCGCATTGCTCCCACTTATGACACTCTCAACCATCGTCTCTCTTGGAACATCGACAAGGGATGGAGACGCAAGGCCATCAAACGGCTGGCGCCCTACCATCCCCAGACGATGCTCGACATTGCTACGGGTACAGGCGATTTTGCACTACTTGCTGCCCGTATGCTTCATCCCCATACGCTTATCGGAGCTGATCTCTCGGAGGGGATGATGAAAATCGGTGAGGAGAAAGTGAAGGCTGCCGGTCTGTCTGACACGATCTCTTTTGCCAAAGAAGACTGTATGCAGCTCAGCTTTGACGACAACAGCTTTGACGCTGTGACGGCCGCCTTCGGCATCCGCAACTTTCAAGACTTGGACAAAGGTTTGAAAGAAATCTGCAGAGTGCTGAAACCTGGCGGACATCTGAGCATTGTGGAACTTACTACCCCAGTAACATTCCCGATGCGACAGCTCTTCCACCTCTATTCGCATACCTTCCTTCCCCTCTATGGACGACTCATTTCTAAGGATCGTAGTGCCTATAGCTATCTGACAAAGACCATTGAGGCCTTTCCACAGGGTGAGCGTATGATGGAGATATTCAAGAAGGCAGGATTTAAAAAGTGCAGCTTCAAACGTCTGACGTTTGGCATCTGTACTATGTATTTCGCTGAGAAATAAAAAAGAAAAACATGATGGAAAAGTATGGCTTGATAGGTTATCCTTTGGGGCATTCCTTCTCAATCAACTATTTCAATGAAAAGTTCCAAGACGAAAAGATCGACGCCACTTATGAGAACTTTGAAATACCCTCGATAGACCAGCTGCCCGTAATCCTTAACACACATCCAGAACTGTGTGGTCTGAATGTTACAATCCCTTACAAAGAGAAAGTAATCACCTATCTCGACGAGCTCAGTCCGGCAGCCCGTGCTATTGGAGCCGTGAATGTCATCCGTGTCATTCACAAAGGCAAAAAAATAGAACTAAAAGGATACAATAGTGATGTGATAGGTTTTACCGAAAGTATAGAACCTCTCTTGGAGAAATATCATGAACGGGCATTGATTCTCGGTACCGGCGGAGCCTCGAAAGCTATCGAATATAGCTTGCGCCAACTCGGTTTGGAAACTGTCAAGGTAAGCCGCACTGCGCGTCCTGGGGTTGTGACCTATGATGATATTACACCGGCTACAATGAAGAAATATAATGTCATCGTTAATTGTACACCCGTCGGCATGTATCCTCATGCTGATGAATGTCCGAAATTGCCCTACGAAGCCATGGATAGTCATACTCTTCTCTATGATCTCATCTACAACCCCGATGAGACTCTCTTTATGAAACGAGGACGTGAACAGGGAGCCACTGTGAAGAATGGTTTGGAGATGTTACTTCTTCAAGCTTTCGCATCCTGGGAGTTCTGGCACGGAAAAGAACAATAGAAAAATCTTCAATAATGAACAATAGATATATGATGCGCGGTGTTAGCGCCGCAAAGGAAGATGTACACGCAGCTATAGAGCACATCGATAAAGGTATCTTCCCACAAGCTTTTTGCAAGATCATTCCTGATATTCTGGGAGGAGATCCTGAGTATTGCAACATCATGCACGCCGACGGCGCAGGCACAAAATCATCATTGGCCTACCTCTATTGGAAAGAGACCGGCGACCTGAGTGTCTGGAAGGGCATTGCCCAGGATGCTGTGGTAATGAACACTGACGACTTGCTTTGTGTAGGTGCCACAGACAACATCCTTGTATCCAGCACCATCGGCCGCAACAAGATGCTCATCCCCGGCGAGGTGATCTCTGCTATCATCAACGGCACCGACCAACTGCTGGCCGAAATGCGTGAGATGGGAATCGGTATCTGGCCTACTGGAGGTGAGACTGCTGATGTGGGCGATCTCGTCCGCACGATCATTGTCGACTCTACCGTCACTTGCCGCATGAAACGTAGCGATGTGATTAACAATGCCAACATCCGTCCGGGTGACGTGATCATCGGACTTTCTTCTACTGGTCAGGCTACCTATGAGCATCAATATAACGGAGGTATGGGCAGCAACGGTCTGACCTCAGCCCGCCATGATGTATTTGCCAAATATCTGGCAGAAAAGTATCCAGAGAGCTACGATCATGCCGTACCTGAGGACCTGGTGTACAGCGGCAAATATCAACTGACCGATTCTGTAGAAGGTGCTCCCATCAATGCCGGCCAACTCGTTCTCTCTCCAACCCGTACTTATGCTCCCGTGATTAAGAAGATGCTTGACGAGATGCGACCCAAGATCCATGGTATGGTACACTGCACAGGTGGTGCACAGACAAAGGTACTGCATTTCGTTGGTGACAACTGCCACGTAGTGAAGAACAATATGTTCCCCATTCCTCCTCTCTTCAAGGCCATTCACGACTGCTCTGGCACTGACTGGAAGGAAATGTACCAAGTATTCAACATGGGCCACCGCATGGAAATCTACGTATCACCGGAAGATGCAGCCAAGGTGATAGAGATTTCCAAGTCTTTCAATATTGACGCTCAGCAGATTGGATATATTGAAGAAGGCAAGAAGGGACTCACCATTGAGAGTGAGATGGGTACCTTTGCTTATGAAGTATGATGACGAGGGCAGAATTTGCCCACGCCATCTATAAACTGACAATTCCGGATGCCGGATAAACATAGAACATTATGTCTGAAGAAAACAACAGCATATTACAGAAACTAGAAGGTCTGGAGAGTCGTTACGAAGAAGTATCGACTCTTATCACAGACCCAAGCGTTATCGCAGATCAGTCCCGTTACGTCAAGCTCACAAAAGAATATAAGGACCTAGGAGACATCATGTCGGCCCGCAAACGCTACATTGACTGTCTCAATGCCATTAAGGAGTCCAAGGACATTCTTGCCAACGAGAGCGATGCTGACATGAAAGAGATGGCGCGTGAGGAACTTTCTGAAAACGAGGCACACCTTCCAAAATTAGAAGAGGAAATCAAGATCGCTCTCGTGCCTAAGGATCCCGAAGATGCGAAAAATGTACAGATGGAAATCCGGGCTGGTGCAGGAGGCGATGAAGCTGCTCTCTTCGCCGGTGACCTTTTCAATATGTATAAGAAGTTCTGCGACTCCAAAGGTTGGACGGTGAGCGTCACGGCAGTGTCTGAAGGCGCTGTCGGTGGCTACAAGGAGATCGACTTTGCTGTCAGTGGCGACAATGTCTATGGTACGCTTAAATATGAAAGTGGCGTTCATCGTGTACAGCGCGTTCCTGCTACCGAAACCCAAGGCCGCATGCACACTTCCGCTGCTACCGTTGCCGTATTGCCCGAAGCCGACAAATTTGAAGTAAACATCAATGAGGGAGATATCAAGTGGGATACCTTCCGTTCAAGTGGCGCCGGCGGACAGAATGTCAACAAGGTGGAATCGGGCGTTCGTCTCCGTTATCCTTGGAAGAATCCTGTAACGGGAGAGACTGAGGAAATCCTCATCGAATGTACAGAGACGCGTGATCAACCTAAAAATAAGGAACGTGCGCTCTCACGTCTCCGCACGTTCATTTATGACCGTGAGCACCAGAAGTATGTCGACGATATCGCTTCCCGACGCAAGTCACTTGTTTCTACAGGCGACCGTTCGGCCAAGATCCGCACGTACAACTTCCCTCAGGGACGTGTCACTGACCACCGTATCGGATACACGACTCACGATCTACAAGGCTTCCTTGGTGGCAACATCCAACCGATGATTGATGCCCTTACAGTAGCAGAAAACGCAGAAAAACTAAAAGAATCAGAACTATAATACGATGAATCGTAAGGAATTAATTGATCAGATCTTCACAAAGAAGACCTTTCTGTGTGTCGGACTTGACACAGACATCACAAAGATGCCAGAGTGTGTGCAGAACGCTGACGATCCCCTCTTCGAGTTTAATCGTCAGATCATTGATGCCACAGCACCCTATTGCGTAGCCTATAAGCCCAACTTGGCTTTCTACGAATGTTATGGACTGAAGGGATTGCAGGCCTTTGAGAATACCGTTAAATACATTAAGAACAACTATCCCCATCACCTTATTATCGCTGATGCCAAACGTGGTGATATCGGCAACACATCAAAGATGTATGCTCAATGCTTCTTTGCACAGTACGATGTCGATGCCCTCACTGTTGCTCCTTATATGGGCGAAGACAGCGTGACTCCCTTCCTAGGATACGACGGCAAATGGGTGGTTCTCCTTGCCCTTACTTCCAACAAGGGCTCGTATGACTTCCAGCTCACAGAAGACGCTCAAGGCGAACGTCTTTTTGAAAAGGTATTGCGCAAGAGTCAGGAATGGGGCAATGATGAGAATATGATGTATGTCGTAGGTGCTACTCAAGGCGAGATGTTCCAAGACATCCGTAAGGTGGCTCCCACCCATTTCCTGCTTGTCCCTGGCGTAGGAGCCCAAGGTGGAAGTCTCGAGAAGGTATGCCAATATGGTATGACCAAGGACTGTGGTCTGCTTGTCAATTCCTCCCGTGGCATTATCTATGCCGGTCACGACGAGAACTTCGCAACTGCAGCAGCAGACGCTGCCAAGGCTTTGCAACAGCAGATGGAAGCAGAACTGGACAAAATCAAGAAATAACGAAATAACGCATCAATTAAGAAGGCCGGTCCCTTTATTGGGTGACCGGCCTTTTTCCTATTTTTTCGGTTCTACATACTTCCCATCCACTTTCAAGGGTTCGGCATGAAGACTGATAAGTGTATTGGTTCCGAACTTATGCCTCAATGAGTTCTCAATATTCGTCTCATGTTCATGAGCCTTATAAAGCGAAATTTCTCCCGGCATACGAAGATGCATCTCAATGGCAATATTATTACCTATTCTACGCGTTCTGAGATGATGGATACTGCTCACATCCGGTTCACTTTCCGTAATTTGGATAATTTCAGCCTCAACATCATCAGGCAGACTTCGCTCCAGCAATTCGTCGATAGCCGTATGGAGCAAACGTATCGACGTACCTACAATGAGCACACCAACAATCACAGCAGCGATAGGGTCGAGCACTGTCCAACGATTACCTAAAAGAATAGCGCCACCGATACCAATAGCAGTGCCTATCGATGAGAGTGCATCGCTGCGATGATGCCACGCATTAGCTATAACGGCCTCGCTACCCACGCGCTTTCCCACATGTACAGTGATGCGATAGCACCATTCCTTAGACAAGATACTTATAATTGCAGCCGCAAAAGCAATCCATCCCGGACTCGGCAAAATGGCACCATGGACGACACTCCAGATCTTTGTCACACCATTGACCAATATAGCGATGCCCACACCCAATAAGGCCATACCGATCAGTGCTGTTGCCAGCGTCTCATATTTTCCATGTCCATAATCATGGGTCTTATCCTCTGGCTTATTGCTCAGACGTACAAACACAAGCACGGCAATATCTGTCAGGAAATCACTCAACGAGTGGACTGCATCAGCAATCATAGCTGCCGAATGCCCAAGAACACCGGCCGCCAACTTCATCACAATAAGCAATGCATTGATGGCGCTGCCTGTCAAGGTCACCTTATATATCTGTTTTTCTCGGTCCTTGTCACTTAGTTCTTCTTTCATAATGTTCTATTCATTAAATATATCAACAGTTGTTATCCGATAGTTATCTCTTATTTACACTTATCATACCAATCTTTCAATGCCGCCTTGTGCAGGCCTTGCCTGACAAGAATATCCAATTCCTTACGTGCGGCATCCTTCTTACCCATGAGAATCTGTACATCAACAAGTGAAAGGCGATAGTTATGATTATAAGGATCGAGCCGGACGGCCTCTGCATAATCATATTCGGCCACATCATACATTTTTCGTTTCTTCTCCATACCGGCACGTATAGCCCATGCTACGGCCGAATCTGGAAAGTTATTGAGTGTCTCGTTAATCTGATCGAGAGCTTCCGTACGGCGGTTGTCCTTCTCATTAAGCAATGCCAGGCCAAGTTGTCCTTCAAAAGATCCTGGGTAATATTTCAGCAGATTCTCATAGTCTAGCCGAGCAAAGCCATTACGATGCAGTTTTTGATTCACGAAAGCACGATAATAAAGTGCGTCCAAATTATGAGGATCATTGCGCAAAACATAGTCGTATTCCTCCTTCGCAAACTCCCACTGCTCAAGTTCTACATTCCAAGAGGCCTTTCTTAGCCGTAGCTCGATCGAGTCTGGATGATACGCCAAAGCTTCCACTGCAGCTTTCAGACTATCCCTTGCCGCCTGCCTGTCTATTTTCTGAGCTGCCAACGGCATATAAGATACAAAGCCTACAAGAAGGGCTCCTGTCATAATGATCTTTTTAATCATAGATAAATGATAATGGATTATTGATACTAATCAAACATTTAATTTCTAAGTTTCTGCTGTAGGCCTGATGTGTGACGCAGGTATGCGATGAGCAGGACAACACTGACAAAAGCGATCGCCAACGACACGATATAAGCTACGGCCGTGAATGAGTCGTAAAGTCCATGCAGCGTGGCAGGGATCAGCAAAGCCAAAAGATAAAGCGAATGCCGATAGCGTGGATAAAGATTAGCATAAGCCACAAAATATCCACAGATGCCACACCATAAGGCATGCAGGAACGGCAAGCTCGTCAGTCTGGCTATATTGAGCACGAACGCTGTTGCATAATCGGCCTGAACATTCACCTGAGTTTGATACATCACTCCCTCGAACACTCCAAAGGCAATGCCCGTCATCAGTCCATAGTAGACCAACGTTTGTGGCAATAACGGCTCACGGGCCTTACGGACAAGATAGAGCAATGGCAGCATCTTCACCAACTCCTCTGTCAGTCCCACACCAAGAATATATCCCACAATACTCATGGGAAAAGCCAAATGAGTAAAAGCATAGAACACATTAAGCCGATGCAGACCTCCAAAGATAATAAAGACCATTACCTGTGTAAGGAAGAAGGTCATCACTGTCGTTCGGATATTCACCTGACGCGTACGGAAGAAATAGTAGAAAAAGATACCCCATACCATGGAAAAATAAAGTGAGATGACATAGAATGCTACATATCCTCCTATCGGAAAAAGCATCAATGCAGACAACGACAATCCCACAATAGAAAGAATAGCCAGACGACGGTCACCTGTATAATCAGTTTCTCCCACCTTAAAACCAGGCCAGATAAATTCGCGGCCCATATATGCCAACTGTTCGCCTATCGTACCTTTATTCTTCACCCGTGGATAATATCCCGCGGCATGAAGCAGTTCCTCTACAGTGGCTGGCTTGCCCGTCAGAGCATCACGAGCCTTATCGTGAAGCAGAAGTTTCCCTTCTTCCACAAACCGGGCTACCACATATTCTTCGTATGGCCCGTAAACCGTTGTATTTCTGATTACATATATCATCTTCTTTTCTCTTATTTAATTCATCATGGCCGACGAGCTTATCCGGTCTGACCTGCAAAGATAGAGAGATTTCTGTTATAGGGAAAAATTATTCTAGTATTTTTCTATTTTTGAGTATTTTTTCTACTTTTGCAAACGATTAGCAACATAACAACACAACATGAATAGAATTATCACTTTTGTCAAACAATGGACGCTCCTCTGCTCACTGATTGTAGGCACTGTGATCTATCTTCTTTTCTCACGCATCTCTTTCCTGATGCCCATAGGAGATTTTATGGGACCAAAGCTGACTGAGGTTATGCCAGCTGTAATTTTTTGTATTCTCTATGTTACCTTCTGCAAAATACAGATCCATGATCTAAAGCCACGCACCTGGCATTTCATCCTGCAGATCATCCGCACATCACTTGCTGCCCTAATGGTAGGAGTTCTCGCCTTCACACATAATCCAGAACTTAGACTCATTTTTGAGGGTATGTTTGTCTGCTTCATCTGTCCTACAGCAGCCGCAGCAGCCGTAGTCACAGATAAGCTCGGTGGTTCCATCGCTTCAATGACAGTCTATCTGCTCATTGCCAATGCCTTCACCGCGATAATCATTCCAACATTCTTCCCTCTGGTTGAACGAGGCAGTGGGCTCACGTTTACCATGGCTTTCCTAATGGTCCTGCAACGTGTTCTCACAGTTCTTGTCGCCCCTCTCCTTCTCGCCTTCCTTACCCGGAAGTTCCTGCCAAAACTGGCAGGATGGCTCAAACGACAGAAGAACCTTGCTTTCTATCTATGGAGCTTTAACCTCTCCATCGTTATGGGACTCGCCGTCCAAAGCCTCACATCGGCACCTGTTTCCGGACACACACTATTTCTACTCTGCACTATTCCGCTACTCATCTGTATTCTGCAGTTCACTATCGGTAAAGCCGTCGGTGCCCATTGGGGAGACAGCATCACAGCCGGACAGGCACTCGGACAAAAGAATACAGTCGTAGGCATTTGGCTCACGCTTTCTTTCCTCAATCCATACGCAGCCATCTCACCCTGTTCCTATGTCATCTGGCAAAATATTGTCAATGCAATACAACTCTATATTAAAGAAAAAACAGGTAAGTAGATGTTGAAAATTAGTTTATATCACGATTTTTGTGTAGTTTTGCATACACATATAAATCCATACCGCTATCGCAAAGATTAAAGTAATAGAGTTAACAGCCTCCCAACGTATAGAATTGGAGAAAGGCTTTCGGGAAGGCAAAAGCCATGCTTTCCGTATGCGCTGTCGTGCCGTGCTTTTGAAATCATCAGGACTGACTTCGAAAGCCATTGGCGAACAGACGGAAATGACGCACATATCGGTCAATTCGTGGGTGAAACGCTTCGAGTCGGAAGGCATCAAAGGCCTGGAGACCCGTTCCGGCCGTGGGCGCAAGCCCATAATGGACTGCTCGGACGAGGAGGCCGTGAGGATTGCCATAGAGAACGACAGGCAGAGTGTAAGGAAAGCCAAGGAGGCCTGGCAGCAGGCTACGGGCAAAGAAGCTTCGGAGAGTACGTTCAGGGCTTTTTTATCCGCATTGGCGCGAGATATAGACGCATAAGAAAACGTCCCAAGGGCTCTCCCTCGCCGCAGCTCTATGCGTACAAGACCGAGAAGCTGCAAGAACTCGAACGGCAGGCAAACAAAGGCCTCATAGACCTTTACTTCGGAGACGAAAGCCATGTATGCACGGAAGGATACGTGCCATACGGCTGGCAATTCCGGGGAGAAGATGTCTTTGTCCCTTCCCAAAAATTCCTCAGGCTGAACATTTTCGGCATGATAGACCGCAACAATCACTATGAGGGTTTCAGTACGACTGAAAGCATTACGGCCGATAAGGTCGCAGATTTCCTCGACCGGCTTTCTTTCCGGATAAAGAAAGACACTTTCCTCGTATTGGACAACGCTAAAATACACAGGTGCAAACTCATAAACGAGCTTAGGCCCATTTGGGAAAAGAGAGGGCTGTTCCTTTTCTTCCTGCCCCCATACTCCCCGCATCTGAACATTGCGGAAACACTGTGGCGCATACTCAAAGGCAAATGGCTTAGGCCTGCGGACTATATGTACACAGAATCCCTGTTGTATGCTACCAACAGAGCTTTGGCAGCGATCGGGACTGAACTTTATATCAATTTTGCACATGTGGCGTAGTATAAATTAATTCTTATGACTTACTTAAGCTGAAATGAGATATATATCTATTCCCTTGCCTTTATTCGCATAAAAACGATATCAGTCCTTACACATTATCCACTATATTATGAGATTTCAAGAGAAAGATATTCGGAAGATAAAACTGATCATTTGGGATCTGGACGACACCTTCTGGAAAGGCACACTATCAGACAATGGCAATGATGCTACCGTAGTACCTATTACAGAAAATATCCAACTGGTCAAGACTCTTACCCGACGTGGCATTATCAATAGTATTTGCTCAAAGAATGATGCCCAAACGGCAAAAGCCGAACTGAAACGGCAAGGGGTGGCATCTTTTTTCGTCTTCACCTCTATCGACTGGACACCAAAAGGTCAACGCATCAAACGTATGATCTCAGACATGGCATTGCGTGAAACCAACGTTCTGTTTCTCGATGACAATCCCTCCAATCTCGGAGAGGCCGAGTATGCTTGCCCACAACTGATGATAGCTTCTCCCTCGGAAGCAATCCCCTGTCTAATACAATATGCAGAGACATTAGGAAAAGACGACTCCGGAATGTCACGACTCAAACAATACCGTGTGCTTGAGCACAAACGCAAGGATTCCCGTAACTTTTCTTCCAATGAAGACTTCCTCCGAAGCAGTGGTATTAAGATTTGCATTCAGACTGATCTCCATAATCAAACTGACCGTATCGCAGAATTGATTGCCCGTAGTAACCAGCTCAATTTTACAAAAAAGCGAATAACAAAGGATGAACTCTGTTCTTTGCTTGCCGATCCTACCGTAGAAGCCGGTTCTGTACAAGTGGCTGACAACTATGGTGCTTACGGCCTTATCGGCTTCTACGCTATGAGAGATCATGTATTGGAGCACTTCCTTTTCTCTTGCCGTACTATGGGTATGGGTATCGAGCAATATGTATATGCCTGACTCGGATTTCCAGCCCTTACCATCGTTCCTCCGGTTTCCGGTGCAGTATCACGTGAAAAGGGGTTACCAGACTACATCACTGAGGTCAAGTCACTGGATAAACAGCAATTTGAATCCAACGCATCCACACGATACAAAATCTTACTGAAAGGACCGTGTGATCTACAAGTCATGGCATCCTACATCGAACGGGCGAGCAGTGACATCACTACGGAGTTCAACTTTATTGACCGCAACGGCAACCAAGCTGATTTCTACAATCATTCCGTTCATATTCTTAATAGCCTGTCACTTCCGCCACAGACATGGCAATCCTTATGCCATACCTATCCGTTCCTTTCTGAGGAAGCACTGTCTACAACATTGTTTTCCAAGGCATATGACCTCATCTGTCTCTCCCCGCTGATGGATGCGACACTAGGTGTCTACACCGACGACAACGGTCTTTGCCTCCCAATGGGTCTTTACAATAAACCTCTCACCGATCCTAACTTTAAGGACGACTATATTCAACAAAAAGTAATGACCGCCCACTGTCGTTTCGATACCAAGTCTCTCGAGTTGTTTTCCCGGCAGTTCCATCCCATCACCCTCACTCCTAAGGAAATTGCACAAAACTGGTTAAATATAGTATCGATTGTGACTGAACGCCACCCCTCCACACGTTTCGTCCTCCTGCTACTGCCCGAGCGACCCTACCATTACGCCCATCACTCTCCTTATGCTTTTCTGCAGGGCGAGGAGCAAAACCACCGGGACATCAACAATGCCTTACGTAATGCCTTCCGCAATAAAAAAGCTGTGTATCTGCTTGATATCAACAAATACATCAAATCGCAATCCGACTATTTCGACAATATTAATCACTATTCCAAACTTGTCTATTATAACATTGCAAAAGAACTAATAAAGGTCGCCAACTCTTCCGGACAGGCAACGATAACTCACAAAAGCTACCGACGAGCATTGTGGGACCACCTGAAACGGACATTGTATAAAATACTTGTCCTCAGGACACGCTAACTCATGTGGCAAAGATTTTTTGGTGCGCAGACATTTCGGACATATTTATCACTACCGAAAGCCAATATTTCATTTCTCTTCAGAAAACGACCATCTGCTTCTTCCCCGTGTGATATTTTGCCTATGTCATTGCCAAAAACTCCCCGAAATACAATTTTATCCCTTCTCTTAGCCTCAATGATGACATGAAGAGAAAAGAAAGGGCTGTTTCATTTGGCCGTTTCGGAAATAATATGTAATTTTGCATCCGGTTCGGTTCCGTAGCTCAGTTGGATTAGAGCAACAGCCTTCTAAGCTGTGGGTCCTGGGTTCGAACCCCAGCGGAATCACCTTATACTGACGGATGATAACCAGATGGGTTGTCATCCGTTTCCTATTTACAATTCTTTAGATAAAAGGGAATTAAAAATCGGGCATTTCACTTGTCTGAATGATTATTTCTCACTATATTTGCCATCGCGGAAATCACTCACCATTCAGAACGCGACGTCTGCACCTATTAAATAAGATAAACTGATGCACTATATTGATACCACAGACCACGAGATCAAAGGTTTAGGATTTTATCTGGCAGAAGAAGAATATGTAGCCCGTCATATTCTTAAAGACGAAGACTGCTTCTTCATCTGGCATGTCCACCCCACTGTCATCTTCGGTCGTAATCAGGTGGTAGAAAATGAAGTTAACATGGATTACTGCCGTCAGGAGGGCATCCGTGTGATACAACGACATAGCGGAGGCGGTTGCGTTTATGCAGACGAAAATTGTCTGATGATTTCCTACATCACGAAAGAAACACGTCCCCTCAAAGCCTTTGACACTTATTTAAACCTTTTCACCGGTGCACTTAATCGACTAGGCATAGCAGCCAAGCGCAATGATCATAATGATATTATGCTTGGGCAATACAAAATTTCGGGCAATGCCATGTGGAATCATGGCGACTCAACAATTGCTCATGGCACATTGCTTTATGATACGAACGAGCAACATATCACACACGCTATTACTCCCACACAACAGAAACTTGAAAAAAATGGTGTGAAAAGCGTACGCCAACGCATCGCACTACTTAAAGAACATACCACGCTGACACGCGACGAGTTGTGGAAAGGACTACGAAAGACACTTTGTTCCAGTACGATCATACTTGGAGATGACGACATGCAGAAAATTGCCGAGCAGGAAAAAAGAGAATATCCCAATCTGGCAGAGCTATAACTGAAAATATATTCAATAAAAAAGCTATGAATAAACGAACATGTTTGTACGACAGGCACGTGGCCGCAGGAGCTTTGATCTCACCCTTCGGCGGATTTGACATGCCTATCCAGTACACCTCCATCATTGAGGAGCATCAGGCAGTGAGACAACATTGTGGCGTTTTCGACGTCTCACACATGGGTGAAGTCCGTGTGACAGGTAAAGATGCTGAACGGTATGTCAACCATATCTTTACCAATGATATACGTCAGCTTCTTCCCGGGCAGATCCTTTACGGCATGATGCTCTATCCTAACGGTGGAACTGTAGACGACCTGTTGGTGTACAAAATGGCAGAAAACGACTTCTTCATCGTTATCAATGCCGCCAATATCGACAAAGATTACGAATGGATGACTGCGCAAGCCGAAACATTTGACATCAAGCTCGACAATCAGTCCGACTACTATGGACAGCTCGCCGTGCAGGGTCCTGAGTCGCCCGAAGTAGTAGAAGAAGTACTGGGACTGCATTGTTCAGAACTTATATTCTATACAAGCAAGACCATCGAGACTGAGGGCGAGACTATCATCGTCAGTCGTACAGGCTACACAGGCGAGGACGGCTTTGAGATCTATGGCAGTCATGCATTCATCGTTGCCTGCTGGGACAAGCTCATGGCCAGTGGACGTTGCAAGCCCTGCGGACTGGGTTGCCGCGACACGTTGCGCTTCGAGGTAGGTCTGCCTCTCTATGGTGATGAATTGTCAAAGGACATCTCTCCCGTAATGGCAGGTCTGTCTATGTTCTGCAAGCTCGACAAAGAGGAATTTATCGGTAAGGATGCCATTGTCCGTCAGAAGGCAGAAGGTGTACAGCAGCGGTTGCGTGGTATCGAACTGGACGACAAGGCTGTGCCCCGTCATGGCTATACTGTCCTCAAAGATGGTGTGTCTGTAGGTACTGTGACCACCGGCTACCGACTCATTTCTGTTGAAAAGAGCTGTGCCGTAGCTCTTGTTGATGCCTCTATCAAACTTGGCGACCGCGTAGAGATACAGATCCGAAAGAAGACCTATCCCGGTACTGTTGTTAAGAAGAAATTCTACGAGAAGCATTATCACAAAGAGTAATAGAACGACAGACACCTGAATCATATAGAACATAAAATATCAAACATTAAACATAAAATACAATGACTTATTTCACAGAAACACATGAGTACGTTCGCGTAGAAGGCGAGTTTGGATATATTGGTATTACCGATTACGCACAGCAGCAGCTGGGCAACATCGTATATGTCGATCTGCCCGATGTTGACGATGAGGTTACCAAAGGAGAAGAATTCGGAGCCGTTGAGAGCGTGAAGGCTGCCAGCGACCTGATGTCGCCTGTAACAGGAACAGTGGTAGAGGTGAACGAAGATCTGGAAGATCATCCGGAGAAAGTAAACGAGAACGCCATGGAGAACTGGATTATCAAGGTACAGCTCGCAGACAGCACACAGCTGAACGACCTGATGTCAGAAGATGAATACAAGAAAACTCTTGAATAAAAAGAATATGTTTAAGTATTTTCCCCATACCCCCGAAGATATCCAGCAGATGCTGGATGTCTGCGGGGTCAACTCTTTAGACGATCTTTATGCTGACGTGCCGGAGGAAGTAAAGCTCAAAAACGGCTACAACCTGCCTAAGGCAAAAAGCGAGATGGAGATCCGCAGATATTTCGATACACTGGCTAAAGAGAACAAGACACTTACATGCTTTGCCGGTGCAGGCTGCTACGATCACTACATTCCTGCTGTCGTCCCAGCCCTTTGCTCCCGCTCAGAATTTCTGACGAGCTACACCCCATACCAGGCAGAGATCTCACAGGGTACACTCCACTATATCTTCGAATTCCAGACGATGATGTCACGTCTCACAGGCATGCCCGTAAGCAATGCCTCTCTCTACGATGGCGCGACAGCTACAGCAGAAGCCATGATGATGGCCTGCGCCAACTCAAAGAAGAGCAATCGTGTAGTTGTGTCTGACACACTGGATCCGAAAATCATCGACGTGATGCGTACCTATGCGCACTGGCATGGTACTGAACTCGTTGTTGTCGCAAGTAAGAACGGTGTTTCAGATAAAGAAGCACTTGTTGCCGCGATGGAAGACGGCTGTGCCGGTCTGCTCGTACAGCAGCCCAACTACTATGGCATCGTTGAAGACTATAGTGGCTTGGCAGAAGCCTGCCATCAACACAAGGCCCTGATGATGATGAACTGCAATCCCGCCGACCTTGCCTTGCTGAAGACACCGGCTGAATGGGGTGCAGACGTAGTCGTCGGTGAGGCACAGAGCCTCGGTCTGCCCATGGCATGGGGAGGTCCTTATCTTGGATATATGTGCGTTACTGAGAAGCTCATGCGTAAGATGCCCGGACGAATTGTTGGACAGACAACAGATGGAGAAGGCCATCGCACCTTTGTCCTTACCCTCCAGGCACGCGAGCAGCATATCCGCCGTCAGCGCGCCACATCAAACATTTGCTCAAACGAGAGTCTCATGGCTCTATGGGTGACCATCTATCTCTCTCTGCTCGGCAAGCAAGGTCTCTGCGAGGTGCAACAGCGCGGTGTTGATGGTGCACATTATCTGCACGACCAGCTCATCGCCACCGGTCATTTCGCCGATGCTTTCCCTGGAACACAATTCTTCAACGAGTTCTGCCTTCACTATGATGGTGACCTGAAAGCACTTCAGCAGCGATGGAACGACCATGGTCTCTTAGGCGGCGTTGCACTCGACGATCATACTGTCATGATAGCCGTCACAGAGAAGCGTACCAAAGAGGAAATGGACGAACTGGTAAAATTAGCCAATAAATAAGGTTACGTAGGACGGTCCGACAAAAGACCTCCTATACCTCCAATACCATTACAAAAATGAATAGCAAGATATACAATAAGCTTATCTTTGAGTTGAGCAAAGAGGGACGTGTAGGATATTCGCTGCCGGATGCTGAAGTGCCCCGTCACGAATTGCCTGCAGATATGAAGCGCAAGGATCCCGCACAACTTCCCGAATGCGATGAGCTGACAGTAGTACGCCACTATACCAATCATAGCGGCAACAACTTCGGCGTAGACAACGGTCTCTATCCTTTGGGATCATGCACCATGAAGTACAACCCGAAAATCAACGATGAGATAGCCGCTATGCCTGCTTTCACCGATCTGCATCCGTTACAGCCAGCAGAAACAGTGAACGGAGCCCGCAAAGCGACAGAAGACCTGCGAAAGGCCCTTTCCTCCATTACCGGAATGGCCGACTTCACCCTCCGTCCCTGTGCTGGGGCTCACGGTGAACTGACCGGACTGATGATCATCCGCGCTTATCACGAGAGCCGCGGTGACATTAAGCGTACTAAGGTGATCGTACCCGACTCAGCACATGGTACCAACCCTGCTTCGGCAGCTGTAGCCGGTCTGGAAGTAGTAGAGGTGAAAAGCCTCGCCGATGGAACTGTCGATATTGAGGACCTGAAAAAGCATCTCGACGATACTGTCGCTGCCATGATGATGACCAATCCTAATACATTGGGACTCTTCGAGCATAACATTCTCGAGATCGTAAGCCTTGTGCACAAGTGCGGAGGACTGATGTACTATGATGGTGCCAATCTCAATCCGTTATTGGGCGTTTGTCGCCCCGGAGATATGGGATTCGACGTGATGCACATCAACTTACACAAGACATTCTCTACACCTCATGGCGGCGGCGGTCCCGGTAGCGGTCCTGTAGGTGTACGCGAAGGACTGCAGCAGTTCTTCCCTCATGTAAATCCCTATCATGGCAACTTCCTCGTAGAGCTGCGCGCCCTCAGCTACATCCTCAGTTGCGGACGTGAAGGCCTCGACTGGGTTGGAAAACTCGCTACGCTCAACGCTACCTACGTGAAAGAAAGTCTGAAGAACGACTATGAACTGCCGATCACTGGTCTGTCAAAGCATGAGTTCGTATTTAACGGTCTGAAAGATAAATCAACAGGTGTGACGACGCTCGATATTGCCAAGCGTCTGCTCGACTTCGGTTATCATGCTCCTACGATCTATTTCCCACTTCTCTTCCATGAGGCAATGATGATCGAACCGACAGAGAATGAAAGTAAGGAGACGCTCGACGGCTTCATCGAAGTGATGCACAAGATCGCACTCGAGGCCCGGACTAATCCCGAAATGGTGAAGAGTGCTCCTCACAACACCCCCATCTCACGTTGTGATGATGTGAAGGCTGCTAAGGAACCTGTTTTAGTGTTTAGCGATAAGTAACATGACAACGGATCTTTTGATTATCGGCGGCGGACCCGGCGGCTATAAAGCTGCCGAGTATGCCGCCAGAAAAGGGTTAAAGGTGGTGCTGGCCGAGCGTGCAAAGCTCGGAGGCACCTGCCTGAACTGCGGTTGCATCCCGACAAAGAGCCTGCTCCACGATGCCGCTAAAGAGAAAAGCCGCCAGGACATACAGCCTGCCCCAGATTCTCTCCAGCAAGCCTTTGCTGCTGCCATAGCACGCAAGGATCAGGTCGTAGCCGGACTGACAACCGGTGTGGAAGGCCTGATGCAACATGCTGGTGTTACCGTTGTTCATGGCGAGGCACAGTTCATCAATAGTCATGAGGTACAGGTCGGTGAAGAAAAGATCGAGGCTCAGGACATCATCATCGCTACAGGCTCTCAGCCCAAGATGTTGCGTTTGGAGGCCGGCGATACCTCTAAAGTGATGACTTCGGAGGAACTGCTCTCCTGCACTGTCCTTCCTCATACACTATGTATCATTGGTGCTGGTGTCATCGGTCTTGAAATGGCTTCTATCTTCGCAGACTTTGGATGTGAGGTGACTATTGTAGAATACATGAAGGAATGTCTTTCTACAATGGATCAGGAGATTGCCCGCCGTGTGCGTCGTCTGCTGGAGAAGCAGCAAGGCATCAAAATGATTCTGCAGGCCGGCGTCACCCGTATTGACAACAATACCGTTTACTATAATGACTTGAAGCGTCAGAAAGCCGCATCAATAGAGGCCGACGCTATTCTCATGGCCGTTGGTCGAGCCCCTCAGCTTGACGGACTCCATCTGGAGACTGCCGGAGTCGCCACTACGCCTAAGGGTATCACTGTAGACGACAATATGCAGACGTCGGTAGACCATATTTATGCTATCGGTGATGTCAATGGCCGCACATTACTGGCCCATGCGGCTACGTTTCAAGGCTATCACGCTGTCAATGCCATCCTCGGCATCAACGATTCCATTGATTTGAATGTTATTCCCGCTGCCGTCTTCACTCATCCAGAGATTGCATCAGTAGGACAGACAGAAGAAGCCCTCAAAGCTGTAGGAAAGGAATATACCGTCCACAAGGCCACTTATCGCAGCAATGGCCGGGCACAGGCAATGGAAGAAACTGAAGGACTAGTGAAGATCCTTACCGACAGCGAAGGCTATATTCTCGGCTGTCACATCTATGGCGCTGAAGCATCAGCCATGGTACAGGAAATAGCAGTCCTGATGACTCTCAAGCAGCCTTTGACCCGACTGAAAGAGATCGTACATATTCACCCTACCCTCAGTGAAATCCTTTTGGATGCAGCTGAATAATAGCAGAGAATATGACGTGAAGATTCACATAAAATTTCATCTACATCTCGATCCAATAAGACACTGTAATGGATAATGACTAGAATCTCATAGATCTAGAGATGATCAATAGAGAAACACTCCCCTATTTTGGTCGTGAACATAAAAATCAAGATCAAAATAGGGGAATTTCATATTTCCACTTGTGTTAGCATTTTATACGGCAAATCAAGTCCGCTACTTATACACATCATTTGAAGAGATTGTGTTTCACTGAGTGTGTCTGAATCAAGTCTGCTTTAGGAGTAATGATACAAGGTTAATGGATATTTTATATCTTATGTCAAAATCATTATTTTTTTGTTTATCCGGCCAATAAAAACGGACTCTGCAGGGGACCGTTCTTCAGCAATATGGCAGTTCCCATACTGACAGCCAAAGATTTTAGGAGGGCGTCATGAGGGCGACCTTTTTTGGCTCACCCGATGAATATGGGGGATTGTTTAGCTTGGGTTCGAAGAAGACATCCTATCCTTGCAAGACCGAACAACAAGTCTGGGATGACACTGAAGCCGTGCACATCCGCACAGCTTCAACGTGATCT
>ENA-OOWN01000667-OOWN01000667.1-human-gut-metagenome-genome-assembly--contig:-NODE-667-length-28677-cov-7.342918_pt1 | contig 28677 bp, 22 predicted proteins | sample MGYA00241406_ERZ501319 | MGnify/ENA primary metagenome ERZ501319 (study PRJEB25962, sample SAMEA2042734) | human gut metagenome | biome: human gut; feature: human-associated habitat; material: faeces... | reverse complement strand
AGACACAGACCCGGCCAAAGACAGCCTCGCCTACACTTTTACCATTGTAAGTAACGCTCCGGCAGACATGAACGCACCTTTGCCCGTTTCTGCTTCCTATAGCCTTGGCGCAGACGGAGAGTACACAGCAGGAACTTTTGTGTCAGCCTCTTGCACCAGACTTCATGCCGACGGAAGTAATGAAACCATAGCATTTGAAACCGGCATTATAGTGTTCAGCAGCGACGACAACGGAGCATCGTTCAATGCCGAACTAACAGATACAGATGGAGTAAAGCACATAGTAACATATACCGCTTCCGAACTGTCATACGCTGACTACTCACAGAATCCAGATGACGAAAAGCTCAGCAAAGACCTTACATTCAACGCAACCCAGTATAAGGCTCGGGTTAAAAGCAAATCCAACGGCCTTAGCCTCGTAGCGATGGAGTTTGTCGACAACGAGCAGGGCGTAACCATGTTTGTCGAGGCCTATATGACAGTACCGGAAGAAGGTATAGCCCCCGGCGAATACATCGTATCTTCTGACGACAAAGCGATGAGCATCATTCCAGGCAGCTTTGGGCCGACAGTCTCTGGAACATACGCCCAATACACATATAACATGGAAGACGGGGAAAGCATAGTCGTAATCGGAGCTATCGGCTCGGGAACCATGACTGTAGGAGAAAGGATAGAAGAAACCTCTCTCAACAATGGCAAACAGACTATAGAATTTGATCTGACCACCAGCGAGGGCTACTCAGTCAAGGGTTCTTTTGAAGGCCGCATAAGCGTTCAGAGTCTTGGATTCTCCACACTAACATCAGACCGCACTGTCAACCTGCAGAACGCTACTGCCACTATCGAAAATAAAAAATCCCTTGATGCTTCGATTTGGGATACCGGAAGCAGTACAGCCTGGGAGCTTATAGTAGCCTCACCCGACGGAGGCGATGCCATCCGGTTCCACATAGCCGCAAACAAGGGTAATGTAAACAACGGCATACCTTCTGGTAGCTACAAAGTACAAAGTAGCAACAGTAGTGTGGACAATGGGGAATATGTAAAAGGTACAATGTCTTCAGATATGCTTAAGGGTTCTTATTTCTATTCGGGCTACACCTCCAACGGTCTGCCTAAAGAATATGCACCTGCCATCAGCGGAGACCTGGTTATAGAGAACTCCGGAAATAACAATTACAACATCTCTTTCAGTATCACTGACGATAAGGAATATATCTGGAGCGGTGCGTGGAACGGCACTATCACAAACCTTACTATGGCAAACAGCATGACGACCCTTACTTCCGACCGCGAGGTGGTATTCGTGGATGCCACTGCTACTGCCACTTGGTTTGCAGAAGCATACTATGGTGAAAAGGTATGGGAGATGGTCATCAAATCTGCCAATGGAGGTGACTGCGTCCGCCTCGTACTTTGTGGTAAAGACACTGAGTTCGAAAAGGGAGTACCGAGTATGAAGTATACCTATGCCTACTACAATGATGACCCTTACGAGGGAGAGTATCTGCTCGGATCGATGACATCTGACGGGGATTTCAAGTACACATTCTTCTTCTCAGACTTTGACGAGAACGGAACTCCCCGCGAATACGCACCTGCCGTCAAGGACAAGAATAGCTACATCGAAATAACCAACAACGATGACGGCACATACGACATCACTTTCAGCCTCAAAGATGATCTGAGCAACACTTGGTACGGTTCATGGAACGGCCCCGTGGAGCTTCTGAAAGCCGATGAAATATTCGAATTCTGATAAGTTCCATACTGATAGAACAACACTTTTTCATATTGAAATGCACCGGAATATCTATGCGGACACAGCTAAAGGAGCTAAGGGTTTCTTTACATTACCGCTGATATTCCGGTGCTAATTTTTAACGTGAGTTCGAAATAATTTAGAAGATAACCAGTTGTCCGTCATCAACAAAAGTGACGTCAACCGAGGGCTTTTTAGGGAAGAAACAGTAGGCAGCGATAGCCGATAGTATGTTGACAATGAAGTTGTTGAAAGAGCGGTGCCTTGAATGCTCTATCTGCGCGATGTTCTTCAGTTCGTCGTTGACAGTCTCAATGACAGCCCTCTTGCGTAGCAGGATCTTGTCCTCCGCGCACATGAGCATGTTCTTCATATTGTTGCGCACGCGTGTGACGAGCTGTATGCCGTTGATGAAGAGCATCTCGAAGAGGGCCTTGCCGATATATCCCCGGTCGCCGCAAAGTTTGCCCTTGATGTCCTGCACGTAGCGCTCGTTCCTGAGCGGGTCGCGGTCGTCGGTGTTGCCGGGGGTTATCATGAAGTTGAGTATCTCCCCGCGGTCGTTGATAATCAGGTGCAGATTGAAGCCGTAGAACCAGCCCATGGTGGTCTTTCCTTTCTGTGTCAGGCCGGAGAAGGTACGGTGCGAGTGCATGCGTTTGATGTGGCACACCCTGAGTGCCGTTGAGTCCGTGAAGCTGATGCCGGTGCACTTGCCTAAAAGGACGTCCTTGATGAACAGCGCCAGACAGAGGGCCACCTCCTTTTCCAGCTCCACGAAGCGGCTGTAGGAGGAGAGGACGGGGAAAAGGTGGCGCATGTGTCGGCAGACGTATTCGAGATAGAAGTGCGAGAGGTAATCGCTCATGCGGTTGGGCTTGTTCCTGCGGCGTCTGCCGTCATTCCGCTCGCCCTCAAGTGAGTATTTCTGCCTGACTTTTGTAAATTTCTTGCTGTATTCGTCGGCCATGTAGAAAATTTCAATAACTTTGTCTTCAGAGATCATAGCGGTAAGAGTTTTATGTTTGTTTTTTTGATACTTTAAATTTAATACTTTTACCGCTATTTTCCAAATAATCAACAACTTATATCTAACTTTATTTCGAATTCACGTCCTTTTTACAAAAATGTTGAACAAGACGGAATTGCATTGGTATGAAAATGTCGGAAGAAGAACGCCGGATAATGATAAATCTGGAATATAAAGTCGGCGCATTGATAAAAGAACAATTCTTTCCCGATGCAGGACTTGGGAGAGTGCAAAAATCCATAAAACACTGATATTTCAAATGTTACTTAAATCATGGGTCGCCCAAGTGGGGTAAAAAAGGGGGACTTGGGAGAGCGGACATAAAAGTAAGTATCTGACGTTCAGTAAGCTAGTCAAAACGACACTCTCCCAAGTCCTGCATCGAGACATGAACTCCTACAAAAACGGTAAATTTTTTCAGAAAATTGTACCGTAAGGGGAATGTATATTCGGAAACTTTCAGTAAGTTTGCAGATAAAGAAAGCAAGCGGCGCGAGATTTATGAGACAGTATTATCACATCTGCACAGAGGGTCTGGGGAATGACCTTATTTTCAGGACTGACAAGGACTATATACGCGGCATGAACGCTATCGGGATTCTGGCCTACAGGCATGGGATTTCCATTCTGGCATTCTGTCTTATGGACAATCATGTACACATCGTAGCAGCTGCCGCCAGCGAGGCTTGCAGACTTTTCGTCAAATCATACAAGCATATATTGGGCAAGCTGTCCGGTATAGCCGAGATACCGTCTTCCGCGATTCTTATCAAGGACAGGGAAATGCTGGTCAATGAGATTGCATACGTACTGAGGAATTCTATGGCCGCCGGCATAAGAGCCACGCCTTTCAACTATCTCTGGTGCTCCGGACCGGTTTACTTCAATATGATGCCTGCATATCCGCACAAGACTATTGGTGAAATCAGTTCCTGTAACGTTTCAAGCCGCCTCCATACCAAAATAAAGCTACCGGACCATTACCGCATCAGAGAGAACGGACTGATAGACCCTACCTGCTATGTCAACCATAGCAAGGTTGAAACTCTTTTCGGCAACCCGGGCTTCATGATGGCATGTATCGCCAGACGCAAAGATCTTGACAGGCAACTTGAACTCGGAGTGCTCCTCAAAACACGCTACACTGACAAGGAACTGGAGACTACCGTGACTAAAATCTGTCTCGAGACTTTCGGCAGCGGGACACCGAAAGAACTGGACATCCACTCCCGGTTGAAACTGGCCGAGACCTTGCGCAAGATGTTCGGTCTTGGGGTCAGGCAACTCGCAAGGCTGACATTCTGCAGCCCGGACCTGCTGGCCCGCATCTACGGGAAATGAATTCCTGATGCAGGAGAATTTGTCACTTTCCATAAACAGAAAAAGACTATCTTTGCAAAAAGATGAAACTTATAGACTTTCATATCAAGAGCATAGTTACCTTGTGCATGAAATACAAGGTGAAGAGGCTTTTTGTATTCGGTTCCATATTGACAGACAGATTCAATGACGAAAGTGACATTGACATGATTGTTGATTTCAAGAAAGATGAGGTGACAGACTACTTTGACAACTATTTTGACTTCAAGTACTCATTACAGGACCTGCTTGGACGAGAAGTGGAGCTGATAGAAGAGCAGACGATAAGAAACCCCTATTTCAGGAAAAATGTAGATTCAACAAAGCGATTGATATATGGATGACAATATAAAGAAACATCTACAGGACATCCTTGATGCAATTCATGAGATAGATAATCGAGATAATTGGAGAAGCAATGAGCAGGATTCTCAAAGAGGACAGGAGTATCGCTATAACCAACTCAAGAAAAATTGTGGATGCAAGGAACTATATAATACACGGATATGACAGTCTTTCTGCCGATATCCTCTGGAGCATAGTAATAAACCACCTGTCCAAATTAAAAGATGAAGTACAGATTCTTCTGGAACAATAACTATATTCTGGAGCTTTCAGCAAGTTTGCAACGAGAGGGGCTCAGTGCCGACAGAGTACTTGCACCGATGGTCTTGGGGTCAGGCAACTTGCAAGGCTGACATTCTGCAGTCCGGACCTGTTGGCCCGCATCTACGGGAAATGAATTCCTGATGCAGGACTTGGGAGAGTGTAGAAATCCATAAAACACTGATATTTCAAATGTTACTTAAATCATGGCTCGCCCAAGTGGGGTAAAAAAGGGGGACTTGGGAGAGCGGGTATAAAAGTAAACACCTGACGTTCAGCAAGATAGTCAAAACAACACTCTCCCAAGTCCTGCATCGAGGGTGTGAGCTGGTGGCGGAAAAGGACAAGTCCTGCATCGGTCAGGAAAAGTGAGGATCAGAAGGAGTGAGAGTCAGGAGCAGTGCGGGGACAGCCACTGTGGGCACGGTTATTGAAAGATGTAGTGGAACAAACACTAATAACTGAGAATATGAAACAGATTCTAGCTGTAGCGGCGGCGGGTCTGATGATGCTGCTCCCGTATGCCTCACTGAAGGCACAGAACACGTGCGACTGCAACTCCAAGCAATACAGATATATCGAGGTTACAGGCACGTCGGAAGTCGAGGTGGTACCCGACGAGATCCATTTCATCATCGGCATCAAGGAATATTACGAAGAGGAATTTGACGGGGTCTCCAAACCCGAGGACTATAAGACAAAGGTTCCCATCAGCGTAATCGAGACGCAGCTCAGGGACGCCCTCCACTCCATCGGCATCACTGACGAAGATATCCGCACCCAGGAAGTGGGCGACTACTGGCGGGAGCGCGGACTGGACTTTCTCATCGGAAAGAATCTGGACATCACCCTGCACGATTTCACCAAGATAGACCAGATAATCTCCGTCGTGGACACCAAGGGTATCAACTCGATGCGCATCGGCGAGATGACCAACAAGGACATGCTGAAATATCACGAACAGGGCAAGAAAGACGCCCTTCTGGCCGCAAAGCGCAAGGCTGAATATATGGCCGAAGCCTTAGGCGAGAAGATATGGAAAGTCCTGAGCATCGAGGAGCACGGTGGCGGAATAGACAACTATACTGTCATACAGAACAGCAAGTTACGTATGGATGCGGCTGCTTTCGGCTCACCTGAGGCAGCTGCGGCGGCATCGGCCTCGGATGCTTTCAGAACCATAAAGTTCACTTACTCTGTCACCTGCAAGTTTGCCCTGCGAGGCACTCTGTAGCGTTCATAGCCTGACGGGCCGCAATCTCACGGGTACGCAGGGAATCTTTATAGGCATTGTTGGCATTGACCCGGACAACATCAAGGGCCGCATCGGAGTTGCCCTTCCAGCGGCGGCAGTTGTATATCGGTTCGTAGATACGGCCGATACGCCACTCGCGGCTGATGCGCAGGCCTACCCCGTAATCCTCCCCGTACGACACATTCTCGAAACCGCCGGCCTGTCTCAGCACAGCCGTACAAAATGCCCTCGGAGCACCCAAGCCGTTGATCCGCAGGGCATTGTTGTGTCCGTTCTCATCGGTCCACTCCCTATGGTCGATAATTCCCGGCGGAATGGGTCTCAGGTCGAAATCGGTCATCATGTAACTGCCTATGACCATCGCACACCTCTCGGTCCGGAACATGTCCATGATTCGCTGCAGGGTATCCGGGCCGCTGTACATGTCGTCGCTGTCCAGCTGGACCGCATAGCACCCGCAGGCAGGATGATTGATTCCAAGATTCCAGCACCCGCCGATTCCCAGGCCGTCCGACTCCGGAACGAGGTGGATGACCCGGCTGTCCGCCGAGGCCAACGAGGCGATTTTCTGAGTTGTCCCGTCAGTGGAATGATTGTCTATGACAATGATATTGTAAGGAAAATCGGTTGTCTGGGACAATGCCGAGGAGATGGCATCAAGAATCGTCGCCTGCCGGTTGAATACCGGTATTATCACCGATGCCACTGTCTGCCATTGCTCCTGCCCATGATGCAGAACGGTCTCATCCACAAGGCGGGTGCGGGGAGGCAGCCAAGCCCCGATTTGACGTAGGTGGTCCGTGAAAATCCGCTCCATCTCCTCCTGGGCCTCGCGGTTACGGGGGTCAACATAATCGAACTGCTTCTGCCCCGAAGCCCTGGTATCCACCTCCGAGACCCCGTACAAGAGCTCAGGCAGATGCAGGAACTCCCCGTGCCGCGACAGGAAAAGCCGCAGCGAATACCACTGACCGTACCGTAAAGACAGCGCGGACGGCCTGGCGGGATTTCCAGACTCAGCCGTCATATCATGCCCCGAACCGCCAGCTGGCTGCACCGGAGAGCATTTCACTTCCGCCTCCCATTGCTGCATCAGACCCTCATCGACCGCCACCAGAGCCCCGAAGTCGAAATCCTCCCGGACACTTCCGAGCTGGCAGTCATTGACGGGGACATCCTTCCTCCCCCCGTCAGCCGCCACGAGCCAGTAGCCGCTGTACACCATCGCCGCCCCGGTCCTGACCGCCTCCTCCAGCAGCCTCCGTCCGGCAGACTCGCTTCCGTACATTCCGCGCTCCAGGCCTATCCGCAGCAGCGCGTATCCATTGTTTCTATCAATTATTTCCATAGATTATTTATAATTGTTCCTATTTATCAGGTTTACAAGCACCTTTACCATCGTATCCTTCTCTTCTGCCCGGCTTTCAGCGATCATCAGCGTAAGAGCGACAAGAGTGTTGTCAGCTATGCGCTTCGTGCCGTCCGGATTGTAGAGGATGCCGTTTTCCGCCATAAACCACAGAAAAAGTGTTGCGGCAATGCGCTTGTTACCATCTGTGAACGAATGGTTCTTAGTGACCAGGTAGAGCAACATTGCCGCTTTCTCCTCCACTGAGGGATATAAATCATGTCCGTCAAAAGTCTGGTAAATCTGGCCTATGGAGCTTTTGAACGAATCATCTTTTTCATTTGCAAACCACTTGCTTCCACCGAACTTTGCCTTCAGTTCGCGGATAACATTCATAGCTCCTTCGTAGGTGGCGTGGAACTTTTCTTCACTGGTGGTTTGTTCTATTGACAACTGCTGATAATCGTACCTGTCCAGAATATCCAATGCATAAGTGTAGTTGGAAACGACTTCTATCAAGTCCAGTGCATCTTTGGAAGTCAATGCCTCCTGTGATTTGACTGTCCGTCCCAGGACGGCCACCAATTGCTTCAATTCTGAATATCGCTGTTCGGTCAAGGCCTTATTTACTGCATAGCCCTTAACCAGATAATCTTTCAGTACCTTATTGGCCCACATACGGAACTCGACGCCTTTTTGCGATTTCACGCGATAGCCTACTGATATTATCACATCCAAGTTATAGAAACTCACATCATGTGTCTGAGTTTTTCCAGTCATGGCTCCGTGCTGAGTGGTTGTCGCAAATTTTGCGACAACCACTTCTCCCATTAATTCTTCACGAATAGCATTATCAATATGCTTTCGAATTGTCTTAGAATCCCTTCCGAATAATTCTGCCATTTGGTTTACATTCAACCACACAGTTTCCTTGTCTATTTTAACATCCAACTGTGTTTCTCCATCAGCAGAACAATATATTACAATTTTATCATTCAAGTTCATACCCTAACTCTTAAAACAAATTCAACAAACAAAAAAGACGGCTGACCTGTATCGGAGCACCCGCATGAAACTGTTGCTTCGTTTTTCCCTAACTGCCCGGCTAACCATTTCCCTGTTTTACCTTGCTCTACCCATATTATTTTCAGTCGGTTTATCTTTTCTGCCCCCATATTCAGTTCATCTTACAAGGATGCGATAACATAGATTGACGCTATCTGCAAAGGTAGTGATTAATCTTAAATGTTTTGAATTTCCAAGAAGTGAACCACTATCTTTTTCTGCAACTGCGTTTTTGTGTTATACTCTTTATGGAGGTTGCGGTGGGACTGAAACGCTACCGTTAGCGTTACCTATTTCATGCGGAAGAGTTGCCCGGTTCTACCCATAGCGATGAACGGTCTAACCGTTAGTGTTTTCCAAGCATCCGATTCGGTCGGACAAAAATCTTAACAGACTCAATAAGAAAGAGATAAAGAAGGCTTCGGAAAGGCATAAAAAAATCCGCCTGCAACTCGGCTATGAATTGCAGGCGGAGGATATACGGATTAACGAACCGTATCAGTTATTTTCCGGACGCAACTTGCGGACGGTAACCGCAGTCTGCCACATTTCGCTTTCGCGCAATGCTTTCAGTTCGGCATTCAGCTTTTCGCGGTAGTCAGGCTGAGAGTTGCTGTCGATTGAAATCTGTGCTTCGTGACCTGATTTTACGCTTTCGTACAGTTTCTGCATAACGGGTTTGATGGCATCGTGGAACGGAGTCATCCAATCAAGCGCACCGCGCTGAGCGGTGGTAGAACAGTTGGCGTACATCCAGTCCATACCGTTTTTAGCGAACAGCGGCATCAGTGACTGAGTAAGTTCTTCCACCGTTTCGTTAAATGCTTCGGATGGTGTATGTCCGTTTTCACGAAGCACTTCGTATTGAGCCAGCAGCAAACCTTGAATGGCTCCCATCAACGAACCGCGTTCGCCGGTAAGGTCGGAAGTTGCTTCGCGCTGGAAGGTAGTTTCAAACAAGTAGCCTGAGCCGATGCCGATACCCAGTGCGATGGTGCGGTCGTAAGCCTTTCCCGTAGCATCCTGATAGATGGCGTAAGAAGAGTTCAAGCCGCGTCCTTCGAGGAACATGGTACGCAAAGATGTACCCGAACCCTTCGGGGCAACCATGATAACGTCAATGTCGGTAGGAGGAACCACGCCCGTACGGTCGTTCCATGTGATGGCGAATCCGTGAGAGAAATACAAAGCCTTTCCTGCAGTAAGATACGGCTTAATGGTAGGCCATACAGAGATTACGGCTGCATCTGAAAGCAGACACATGATGATGGTACCGCGCTGGCAAGCCTCTTCGATGCTGAACAGCGTTTCGCCCGGCACCCATCCGTCGGCTACTGCCTTTTCGTAAGTCTTGCCCTGACGCTGACCTACGATTACGTTGAAACCATTATCGCGCAAATTCAATGATTGTCCCGGACCCTGTACGCCGTATCCGATAACTGCAATCGTTTCATTCTTTAATACTTCACGTGCTTTTTCCAAAGGAAACTCTTCGCGGGTTACTACGTTTTCGATAACTCCGCCAAAATTCAGTTGTGCCATTGTTTTTACAATCTTTTTACGCAGCCCAAAAGCTGCACGGTTAATTATTAAATTAGTTACTTAAATATCAGTTTGCTGCGAACCACCACTTCCGTGTCGTTCTTCTTGACCTCAATGTCATACTCATTATCGCCCGTCTGCTGGCGATAAAACGTCAGCTTGTCGCCGTAATAACTTTCGGCTACATACGCCATTTCGAAACGGTGTACGCGCTTTTCGCGAAACGTTTGCAGCGGGAAGAGATCGAGGATGTGTTCGATGTACTTGATGCTGTTTACATGACCGTTGATGTCGATGTCGCTGTACTTTGCCCGATGTTCTCCCGCCACGGTGTCTTCGCTAACCTTAATCCGGCTCGGTTTGGCTATCGGACAGTCTTTGTCGCAGATATACTCCGTTATCGACCCGTTATGCAAGGTCAGCAAATCGGCGGGCTTACGGGTTTCCATGCTAATCATCGCCCAAATCGAACGCGCATAGCCTATCGGTCTCCCATCGGCATTCAGAATGGCAAAGTTGCGGTCGGTAAACAAACGGTATACGTTCTCCACCCACGTTTGAACGCTGAACGATTCATACGCTTTCGGCATTTCTTCCATCTCGACAGCCAGACGCGACAACACCCATGTATAACGGTTTTCATTCAACGTGGCGATTCCGAAGCCACGCTCCTCGGCATGGAATCCGGCGCAATTCAGCAGGTGATTTCCTAAAACCCCCATCGTCAGCCTTTCGTTAAAATCGACATGGAAAGGTTCAGCCACGAAATGATACGTCCCGATTTTGTTTTCTTCAGACATTCTTTTCTGAGTTTATGAGTTTGTAAATATCTTCATTCAAAAGCCTCAACGCGCAAAACACTTACAGGCAGAACCGCCCGGACGGACTAAAGCCCTTTCTTATAGCGTTCTTCACGGTGAGCCAAATATTCGTTCACACGCTCGAAACAGCTTGTCGACACGGCAATACGTCCCGAACGGACGAACTGCAACACGCAATTCAGCGCCTTCAGTTCCTGATAAAGCGAGGTAATATCGTCGCTCATACCCGTCAGTTCCACGATGGCAAACACCGGATTAACCTCTACGATGTGTGCACTGTAGCGGCGGACTACTTTCGAGGCTTCGGGATTCGACTGAAATTCAGGCATCGAAACCTTATACATTGCCACTTCACGCTGGAATATTTCGCTGTCGGTGAAATAATGCGCCTGAATAACGTCTAATTTCTTCTCAATTTGTTTCACTACTTTTTCGATGATATCTCGCGTAGTCCAGCACGTAATGGTGTACTTATGTACGCCCTTGATAGACGATGCCGAAACATTCAGGCTCTCGATGTTCAACTGCCGGCGAGTAAACACCGCCGTTACCTGATTCAGAATACCGGCGAGGTTTTCAGAGTGAACAATAATAGTATATAATGTTTTGTTTTCCATAATCAACACTCCATTAACATATAGTTAACCGAACTGCCCGGAGGCGTCATCGGCAATACGTTTCCTTCTTCCACTACACAGGCTTCCAAGAGAAATGCCCCGTCGGTTTCAAGCATCTCGCGGATGGCATCGTTCAGTTCGGCACGTTCTATTACGCGGCGCGACTTGATTCCGTAGGCTGCTGCTATCTGCATGTAGTCGGGGTTCATCATCGGCGTAAACGAATAACGGCGATTGAAGAACATAGCCTGCCACTGGCGCACATTGCCCAGATAATTATTATTCAGCAAGATAATCTTCACCGGGGCTTTCTGTTCCATCACCGTGCCCAGCTCTTGCATGGTCATCTGCAAGCCACCGTCTCCCATAAACACACACACCGTGCGGTCGGGGCGGCCGAATGTAGCACCTATGGCTGCCGGGAGTCCGAATCCCATCGTTCCCATGCCGCCGGAAGTTACCACGCTCCGTTCTTTCGTATATTTAAAGTACCTACATGCCATCATCTGGTTTTGTCCCACATCCGTTACCAGTATGGCTTCGTTGTTCGTTGCCTCGCTTACGGCGTGAACCACTTCTCCCATGTTCAAAGGACCTTCTTTAGGGAACACTTCTTTCTCGATAACCGCAGTATACTCTTTTTCTTCGTACGTCTTGAAACTGTCAATCCACTCTTTATGCTCTTGATGCTGGATTAATTCGGTAAGCAAAGCCAATGTACGTTTACAGTTGCCCAAAACCGGTACATCTACCGCCACATTCTTTCCTATTTCCGACGGGTCAACATCCAGATGAATAACTTTCGCCTGTTTTGCATAGGTATCCAACTTTCCTGTTACCCGGTCGTCGAAGCGCATACCCACGGCTATCAACACATCACACTCGTTGGTTTTCACATTCGGTCCCAAGTTGCCATGCATACCCAACATACCTTTATTTAAAGGATGCTCCGTTGGCAACGCGGAAAGTCCCAACAGCGTACACCCGCAAGGAATATCCGCCTTTTCAATAAAGGCACGAAGTTCGGCTTGCGCATTTCCCAACTCTACCCCCTGACCAACCAGCGCCAACGGCCTCTTGGCTTCATTAATCAGCGCAACCGCCTCGGCTACTGCCTTCGGGTCGGTTTCAGGGTCGGGGTCATAACTGCGGATGAAATCCACCTTCATCGGTTCAAACTCAGTAAGTTCCTGTTGGGCATTCTTGGCAAAATCAAGAACAACCGGTCCGGGACGTCCGCTCCTCGCTATATAAAACGCACGCGATACCGCCCACGCCACATCCTCGGCACGGCGAATCTGATAGCTCCATTTCGAAATAGGCTGTGTAATACCCACAAGGTCTACCTCCTGAAACGCATCCGTGCCCAACAATCCGGCTCCCACCTGTCCGGCAATCACCACAATCGGTGTGCTGTCTATCATGGCATCGGCAACGCCCGTTATCGTATTCGTGGCTCCCGGCCCACTTGTTACCAAGCAAACGCCGACTTCCCCCGAAACCCGGGCAAATCCCTGAGCAGCATGTGCAGCTCCCTGTTCGTGACGCACCAATATATGATTTAATTTATTCCGATGGTCGTAAAGTGCATCAAACACCGGCATGATAGCTCCGCCCGGATAACCGAAGATGGTTTTTACCCCCTCGTGTTCCAGCGAACGCATCAATGCTTCCGACCCTGTTATTTTTTCTTTCGACATATTCTTACTTTAATGAAGATTTACTATACGATTCTCACCCCACCCTTGTCTGCCGAGCTTACCATGCTGGCATAAGCGCGTAAGGCTTTCGATACTTCCCGGTTTCGAGTCAGCGGAGCCATCGGACGGGCAGCCAGCTCTTCATCGCTCAGCCGCACATTGATGGTACGGTTGGGAATATCTATTTCTATAATGTCTCCGTCTATTATCTTTCCGATGTTTCCGCCTGCTGCCGCTTCAGGGGAAATATGCCCGATGCTCAATCCCGAAGTTCCTCCGCTAAAACGTCCATCGGTTATCAATGCACATTCTTTGCCCAGATGTTTCGATTTGATATACGATGTGGGATATAACATTTCCTGCATTCCCGGACCTCCTTTGGGGCCTTCGTGAGTAATCACCACTACATCGCCGCTCACTACCTTTCCTCCCAAGATACCTTCACAGGCATCTTCCTGAGAGTCGAACACCTTAGCCGGACCAGCAAACTTCCAGATGCTTTCGTCTACGCCTGCGGTTTTCACCACACAGCCGTCTTGAGCAATATTTCCCTTCAACACAGCCAGTCCGCCGTCTTTGCTGTACGCATGTTGCAGGTCACGGATACATCCCATTGCACGGTCGGTATCCAGTTCCCGGTAAACATTATTCTGCGAACCGAGGGTGATATTGAACTTCCCGCCCGGAGCGCTGGTGTAAATACGCAAAGCCTCTGCATCCACCTCCGGTTTACAAACATCGTATCGGGTAATGGCCTCTGCCAGTGTAGTACCATCTACACGGTGAACCGACGTATCGAGCAGTCCGCCTTTTGCCAACTCGCCCAAGATGTTCAGAATACCTCCTGCGCGGTTCACATCCTGAATGTGGTATTTCTGTGTATTGGGAGCTACCTTACAGAGGCAAGGAACACGGCGTGACAGCATGTCAATGTCGTCCATCTTAAAATCAACTTCCGCTTCATGGGCTATCGCCAGAAGATGAAGCACCGTGTTAGTCGACCCTCCCATCGCTATATCCAGCGTCATGGCATTCAAGAAAGCCTGACGAGTGGCTATGCTTCGCGGAAGTACGCTGTCATCGCCTTCTTCGTAATACTTAAAGGCATTTTTTACTATCAGTGCAGCCGCATCTTTAAAGAGCTGTTTCCGATTAACATGAGTAGCCACCACCGTTCCGTTTCCCGGCAATGCCAACCCGATAGCCTCATTCAGACAGTTCATCGAATTGGCTGTAAACATGCCCGAACAGCTTCCGCATCCGGGACAGGCATGACGTTCGATTTCGGCAACATCGGCATCGCTCACCGTAGGGTCTGCCGACTTTATCATCGCATCAATAAGGTCAAGATGCTGTCCGTTCCATTCGCCAGCCTCCATCGGGCCTCCCGACACAAACACCGTAGGGATATTCAAACGCATGGCAGCCATCAGCATCCCCGGCGTGATTTTATCGCAATTAGAGATACACACCATCGCATCGGCTTTATGGGCATTGACCATGTACTCCACACTGTCGGCAATCAGGTCGCGTGAGGGCAACGAATACAGCATACCGTCATGGCCCATCGCAATGCCATCGTCGATGGCTATGGTGTTAAACTCTGCGGCAAAGCAACCTAACTTTTCTATTTCGGCTTTTACCTGCTGACCGATTTCGTGCAGATGCGTATGTCCGGGAACAAACTGCGTAAACGAGTTTACCACAGCTATAATCGGTTTACCCATCATTTCTTTCTTCATTCCGTTTGCCACCCACAAGGCTCTTGCACCTGCCATGCGGCGACCTTCCGTACTCATCGAACTGCGTAACTGATGTTTCATCTCTTTCTCTCTTTTTCAATTAAAAAGCCTCTCTCATCATCGGTGAGAAAGGCTTTCATACATATCTTTATTTCACAACTACATACGCGAAACTTCCTCACCTCTTGGTGTCATCACCACGACGCGAATAATAATATGCAGGACTGCCAAGTTTGCCAATGTATGAGTTGATGTCATAATTAAATATCTGTTTTGTTTTACAAATGCAAAGATAAAGTCTTTTTTATTATAAACAAATAAATTGACACTTTTTTTTCGAATAAACTAATATTCGTAAGTATTCATTTGTTTTTATTGTCAGTTTATCAATAAACTCATCATAAAAAAAGCCTGCCCGCCTTCTGCAAGATGCAGGCAGGCGGGCAGGCATATCAAGATGATATCTGTTTTTGTCTTAACGGATAATCGTCATTTCGTCTATCAGATGACGCGCTCCGGCATATTTGTCTATAATAAATAATGTGTAGCGAATGTCAACACAAGCGGCGCGTTGCAACTGGGGATTATAAGCGATATCGCCTGTCAGCCCTTCGTAGTTGCGGTCGAAGCCGGTACCGATAAGTTCACCTTTCGCATTAAACACCGGCGAACCCGAATTACCTCCGGTATTGTCGGTTGCCGTAGCAAAGCAAACCGGCATTCTGCCATCGGGCATCGCATACTCGCCATAATCTTTCTTTTCGTAAAGTTCTTTCAGCTTAGCGGGCACTACAAACTCCGGATTATCGGGGTCTTCTTTTTCCATCACGCCTTTTAAGGTAGTGTAATATAAATACTCCACACCGTCAACAGGTTCGTACGAGCCTATTTTACCGTAAGTCAGACGCAACGTAGAGTTGGCATCCGGATAAATAGCTTTCCCCTGTCGGCGACGCAGTTCCAACATACCTGCCACCCACGTTTTATGGGCAAGGTTGTAGGCGTTCGTTTCAGCCTTCATAGCATCGCTCGTAGCCTGATATCCTTCTTTTACCGACTTGGCGTAGATTACCATCGGGTCGTTTTCCAACGTTTCCGCAGCAGGGCGTTTCAAGAATTTCTCCAACGCTTCGGCACTGCTGAAAATGGAACGGGTGAAACAAGCGTCTACAAACGCATCGGTACTGTCCTGATATTTATCGTCAATCAGACGGAACACACTGATGCGTTGCGCAGCCGGTATCAAACGGGCATAAAGCGCAATAAGCTGTTTCGACACCTTGCAGTCTACCGACGGACTGTAATCTTTATTGAAGAATTTCTTTCCTGCCTCGCGGAGCTGTTGGGTTTCTTCGGCTATCGCTTTTTTGTTTTTCTGCTGCAAAGCCTCCAAAAGGTTATCGGTATTGGGGATTTCAGAAAACTCCGTACCCAACATCAGCGCTTCATAGATGGCTTGCTGGTGATAAACCGCATCCCGACGTTTTGCCACGATGTCTTTAATGGTTTCGTATGCTTTAAGGTAATCATCATTACCAGTCTCGCGTCCGAACTCAAGCAAACTCTCCTGCTGTTTTTTCTTCGTATTCAACACCTTCAGCCGTACCAGTCCCTCGTTCATGCCAATGGCGTTTTTCCAATAATTGGCAGACGAAGCATACTTGGCAGCATACTGGATGCGGGTTTTGTCATCTTTGCTCATTTCCTCACCCAACACGCGCAAACGCACTCCGCGCACGGTGTCGCGCATGAAGTTGGTGGTTTGCATACGTTCTTCCACTTCATCGCTTATCATATAACGCCAGTTGCGTCCGGGGAATCCCATGACGAAAGTAAAGTCGCCCTCTTTCACACCCCGCAGGTTGATGGCGATGTGTTTCTTTACGCGCAGCGGAACATTATCGGCACTGTATTCTGCCGGTTTTCCGTCTTTCGACGCATAAATACGGAAGATAGAAAAGTCGCCGCAGTGACGGGGCCACATCCAGTTATCCGTATCGGCTCCGAATTTTCCGATAGAAGAAGGAGGAGCTCCTACCATGCGCACATCCTTATAAACGGTCTTCACAAACAGATAGTATTTGTTGGCACCGTAAAACGGCTTCAGTTCGAGAACAGTAAACGTATCGACAGCAATGTTTTCCTGTTCGGCAAAACGCGATGCCACCGTAGACAGGTACGACGGAGACAGATAGTTCAACCCTTCCGGGTCTTCGTCTTTAGCCAACTGTTCGCGCACGTAATCTGTCACGTCAAGGATACGGTCGATAAACGTCACCGTAAGCCCGCTGCAAGGAAGCTCCTGCGAGCGGTTCATAGCCCAAAAGCCATCCGTCAGGTAATCATGTTCCACCGAGCTGTGTTGCTGGATGTATTTATACCCGCAGTGATGGTTGGTGAGCACCAAACCTTCTGCCGAAATGACTTCGCCCGTACAGCCGCCTCCGAAGTGGACAACGGCATCTTTCAGGCTGATGCTGTCGGGGCAATATATCTGGTCGATACCGATATCCAGTCCCAGCTCACGCATTGCCGCCGCATTTTGCTGCTTCAGGTCGGTCAGCATCCACATGCCTTCATCAGCACGCGCCGTAGAGACCGCCAACGAGCCCAGCAAAGAGCACAATAAAATCGCTTTTTTCATACTGAGTGTGATTATTTTATTCTACAATCGTCATTTCGTCAATCAAATTCTTACAGCCGCCCAACTTCTCGATGATGAACAACACGTAACGAATATCCACCGCGATGCAACGCTGAAGGTTATTGTCGAAATTGATATCACCTGAAAGAGACTCCCAGTTGCCGTCGAAAGCTGCTCCGATCAACTCACCGTCGCCATTCATCACCGGCGAACCGGAGTTACCGCCCGTAATATCGTTCGTAGTCAGGAAGCAAGCAGGCATTTCGCCGTTAGGCAGAGCATAACGTCCGTAATTCTTGGTAGCATAAAGTTCTTTCAACTTAGCAGGCACTACGAATTCCGGATTATTCGGGTCTTCTTTTTCCATTACCCCTTTCAATGTGGTATAGTATTTATAGTGAACACCGTCTTTCGGGTCATACGATTTCACGTTTCCATACGTAAGACGGATAGTGAAGTTTGCATCCGGAGCTTTCGGCGTGGGAGCATACATTTCGCACAGTCCGCGAACGTAAGTTTTATGCAACAGATTGATATCGCCATTTGCCTCATCCAGCTTGTTGGTCAACTCCTTATACATATCGCTTACCGCGTTTGCATATTGTGCCGACAGGTCTTTGTCGATGGCTTCCCGGGTAGGATTAGCGATGAAGGCATTGAAGTTTTTCTCATTGGCAAAGATGCTATTGTCATACAAAGCGTCTATGTAAGCATTGTAATCGCCCTTAAACTCGGTCTGGATGGTTTTGTAGAATCCGGGCAATGCTTCTGCCGGCACACTTCCGGCGTACAGCGGCAGCAATACCTTAGCCACCTTGCGGTCTACCTCGTGGTCGTAATCCTTGTTATGGATTTCGGCGTAAGCCTCTTTCAAGTCGGCTATCGCCTTTTCGATGTCTTTCTTTTTGTTCTTTTCCAAAGCCACACCCAAGTCGCTCAAAACCGCCACTTTAGAAGCCAACGAAAATTCGATGCCGTTACGGAACGTTTCCGCAAAGTAAGTCAACTGGGTACGAATCGGCAATACGCGGTCTACATAAGCATCAATCTGCCCCACTACCTTTGCATACGCATCGTTGTTTTTACTGTTGGCAAACTCAAGGAATTTTACTTCCTGCTCTGCCTTCGCCTCCAACACCTTATTATCGATGATGGCTTTATTCATACCGATGGAGTTTTTCCAGTAGTTGCTTGACGATGCAAACTTGCTGGCATACTGGATGCGCACTTTATCGCTGGCAGCCATTTCTTTACGCAGCACAGCCTGACGTGCCTCGCGCACGGCAATGCGGGGGATATTCGTACCCTCCATACGCAAGCGCACTTCGCTCTCGGTAAGGTAACGGCTTGTACTGCCGGGGAATCCCATAATCATGGCATAATCGCCTTCCTGCAACCCTTTCAGCGAGATGGCAAGATGTTTTTTCACTTTGAGAGGAACGTTCTCAGGACTATATTCTGCCGGGTTACCGTTTTTATCGGCATAGATACGGAACACAGAGAAGTCGCACGTATGCCGGGGCCACATCCAGTTATCCGTTTCGCCGCCAAACTTACCGATGGATGAAGGCGGGGCAGCCACCATGCGCACGTCGCTGTACGTTTTAATGAAAAACAAATAATATTTATTGCCCTCGTAGAACGGAAGCGCTTGGGTAGAAATGCCCGGTTTGCCCTTCAGGTCGCTCTTCTTCAGTCCCTCGTCGGCAAGTTTTTTCAGATACTTGCTGCCGAATGATTCGGCTTCGGTAACCTTTCCTTTTTTGATATCCTCGTTCACCTTGTCGGTAACATCCACAATGCGTTCTACAAACTTGAATGTCAACCCCGGAGTAGGCAACTCTTCCGCATAGCTTTTTGCCCAAAATCCGTCGGTAAGGTAATCATGCTCAACCGAGCTGTGCTGCTGGATGGCATCGTAACCACAATGATGGTTTGTCAGAATCAATCCGTTCGGCGAAATGATTTCGCCCGTACATCCGCGTCCGAATATGCCTATTGCATCTTTCAACGTCACATGGTCCGGACTATAAATATCGGCAATATCCATTGCCAACCCTTGCGCTTTCATGCGCTCGGCAAGGTTTTGTTCCTGCATAAGCTGGAGTAACCACATACCCTCGTCCGCCTTTGCCGGAGTGAAGGCTGCACAAATCAATGCGAGTGCTAATACTTTCAGTTTTTTCATTGCTTTATTTTTTACATGAGTCTATTAAAATAATCCGTCAGGCCACACGCTACGACCTGTCTGAACTGCAAAAATAGTAAAAAAAAGAACATTCCCCCGTAAATCAGTAATAATCCTCTATATAGTTTAATTTATGATAATTTTTTTCCTACCCTAACCGAAAGATTATACCTTTGCTGTGTAAAATTCAAAAGGAGATTTACATGTTTAGATTTTGTTTTTTCCTGTTGTGTGCTGTTCTATGCGCCTCTTGCAGTAAAAAGTATAAAATAGAGGGCTCTTCTTCCGTCTCTACGCTTGACGGCAAGATGCTTTTTATCAAAGTACCGACGGGCGATAACCTGATTGATATAGACTCGGCAGAAATCATACACGGCCTGTTCAAGATGAAAGGAAAGGTCGACTCTACGGTTTTCACGATGCTATACATGGATGACAAGAAAATCATCCCCATCGTGCTTGAGCAGGGTAACATTTCTATCCGGATAGATAATGCGCGCATCACCATCAAAGGTACACCGCTGAATGACAGTTTCAACAATTTCATTTTGAGTCAGAACTCGCTGGACGACCGCGCCTCGGAAGTAGAGTACGAAGAAAGCCGCATGATTATGGACGGCACGTATGGACCGCAGGAGCAACACGAAATTGTAAGAAAACGCAACCAACTGCAAGAAGAGCGGAACAATCTCATCAAAAACTTTATCCAAGACAATTACGAAAATGCGCTGGGGCCGGGCATCTTTTTTTGGATAGGAAGCAACATGCCGTTTCCGTTTCTTACGCCCACGATGGAGGAAATCGTAGAAAAGGCTCCCGATTCGTTCAAGAATAATCCGATGGTAAAAGATTATGTGAGTGCCGCACGCAGCAACATGGAAAAGATGGGTATCATTCACTGATTTTTTCTACCCATAGAACCGGTCGGTTCTACCCATAGAAACACTGAGCTTTCCGAATAGAAACCACCTGCCTTTCGAATAGAAAAAAACGCGGGGACATTTCGAGTGAAACGAACATTACGTTCTGTCGAAATGTCCCCGCGTTTTTATTGGGATAATGCGCTGAATTCGGCTTATTTGTATTTTTCGTCCAACCCGCTTGCTATCGACTTATACGATTCTTCCATCAGCATTTCGAGGTTTTCCGTACCCTTCTTCCCTATCGGATAGATGGGTTTATGAATGGTAAGCGTCAGCGGATGACGCGACAGGAGTTTTCCGGTACGGGGAAATATTTCGAACGAACCGTTTATCGTCATCGGCACGACAGGCATTTGAAGCTGGTCGGCAATGAAAAAAGCTCCTTTTTTAAATTCGTTCATCTTACCCGTAAACGTGCGGCGTCCTTCGGGGAAAACCATGAGTGAAGTACCGTTGGTCAGCACCCGTTCGGCATACTTGATGGTTTTATACATCGAACGCGGATTCGACTTGTCGACGAAGATGAAACCTGCCGACTCGCACGCTTTTCCCACAAACGGAATCTTGCGCAGACTTTTCTTCATCATCCACTTGAAGTTCCTCCCCAAGAAGCCGTAAATCAGGAAGATATCAAACGCTCCCTGATGATTGGCAAGGAAAACATACGAGGTATGATGGTCGATGTTTTCGCGCCCTTCGACCTTTACCGGCAACAAGAAAACAAGGCACGTCAGTTGCGACCAGATTTTTCCGGGATAATATCCCCAGAAGTGTCCGTTCCCCAGCCAGCAACCAACCATCGTGGTGAGAGCGGTAAGCAACGTAAGAACGATAAAGATAGGTAATCCGATACAAATTTGGTAAACAATATACAAATATCTCATAAATCAGTTTTTGTGATGATAAACAATTATTTTTCTTTCTGTAAAGTGATGACTGTGATTTCAGGCCATGCCCCCAAGCGCATCGGAAACAGTACGTAGCCCAAACCTATATTGACATAAAGTCCGCGCTTGCCTTCCAGATACATTCCGCAATGCTCAGGATAAATGAATTGGGAGGGCGAAAATCCAAACACACTGACCTGCATTTCGTGGGTATGCCCTGCCAACATCAGTTGAATGTCTGTTTTGGGCAACACCTCACGCCGCCAGTGGGTCGGGTCGTGACTCAGCAGCACTTTAAACATGCCATCCGTTCCGCGCAAGGCTTTGGGCAAGTCGCCGAGGTCTGGGAAAGGCGGATTCCCGCTGTTCTCCACTCCCACCAGCGCTATCGAATCGTTTCCCCTGCGGATGATACGATTTTCGTTAAGCAACATCTGCCACCCCATACGGTTCTCGCGACTGATAAGCGTATCGACATTCGCCAATCGCTCAGCTTCCGAATTCCAATGAGTATAAGTGGCATAATCATGATTGCCCAAGATGGTATAAACACCGTCTTTTGCTTTCAACTGTGAGAATACAGGCATCAAGTCTTTCATTTCATCGGCACGACTGTTCACCAAATCGCCGGTAAACACCGCCAAGTCAGGATGCTGTTCATTACACAGGCGGATAGCATCTTGCAAGGCTTCCTGATTCCGCTCCCAGCTGCCGGAATGAATGTCTGATATTTGCAGAATCCGATAACCGTTGAACGCATCGGGGAGGTCGGGCGAGACAAACGTTACTTCATTCACCCGGAAATTTTCTTTACCCTTTGTCCCTCCGTAATAAATATAACAAAACACAGCCAATGCCGGAATCAAAGAAATCATGCCGTGAGGAACGGCACACCGGAACAGCTTACCGACACCGCGCAGCAAAAGACTGGAAAGGACGTATACCAGTTTCGGCACAGCAATACATAACGTGATCACGAGATATACCCCGAAATAGTGTCCGAAATTTTCGTTGATAATCAGAAAAACCAACAATACCAGCAGCAGCAACACGGTAGGCAGCCAATACAGCCTCTTTATCCATTTACGCTGCGCACCGCGTACGTATACTTTATAGATATACCAGTCGGGCAGCAACAGCAGGAGAAGAAACATTAATGATACTCTCAGTAAAATCATATATCACACTAATAAAAGATTTTCAATTCTCTCAAGAGGCGGATTCAATGTTTCCCGCCAAAAATTTTTTCATTGTCTCAAGCGAATATCCGCGCCGCCGGGCGTAATCGGCAAGTTGCTCGCCGTCAATCTTGCCTACCGAAAAATAGCGCGAAGCAGGATGGGCAAACATCAGTCCGCACACCGAAGCATGAGGCTGCATCATTCCGTTTTCCGTCAGCCGAATACCGATGCCTTCCATATCCAACAACTCTGCAAGCAAGAAAGATACAGACATATCGGGCAATGAGGGATACCCCACCGCCGGACGAATCCCCTGATACTCCTCACGCAGGAGTTGTTTCATCGTCAGATTCTCATCCTTAGCATAGCCCCAAATCTTTTTACGGATGGTTTCGTGGGTTTTCTCCGCAGCAGCCTCGGCAAGCCGTTCGGCAAGTGTCTTTACCAATAAACGCTTATAATCATCATCGGCATAAAGTTCTTCCATTTCCGCATCCACGGTTGTGGCAAAAGCTCCCACAGTATCGGTCCCATGAGAAAGCGGGCGTACGAAGTCGCTCAGACAGAGATACGGATCGCCGGGGCGAACGCGGGTCTGCTGGCGCAACAGCGGAAAACGTTTCCCGTCTAACAACAAATTATCCCCATCGGCATTTGCCTCCATCAACCGATAAACGGCATATACCCGATAGTCTTCGTCCAGCCCGTCCAGCATCCGGACTGCCTCTTTATAAAGTTGCATGGCCTCTGCCGCTTTACCACGTTCTTCTTCAGGAAACTGGGTCAGCCACATTGCCCGACAAGAATCGCATCCATGCACGTCGGCTATTGCAGCAAAACGAGGCTGGAATCCCCACGCATGAAAGAAATAAATCCAATTGATGTATTCCGTCAGTTCGTGTATCCGGTAAATAATCTTCCCTTCCATAACGGTATCTGTTAACGGTCGAACGTCAGAGCCTGTCCACGGTGACTACGGTCTACCTTGCCATCGGTATAAACCAGCGCACCGTTTACAAACGTTTTTTCTACTTTCGCATGGAAGTGTCTGCCCTCCATCGGACTCCATCCGCATTTGCTCTGAATACAATCAGACGTCAGCACCCACTCTTTATCAGGATTAACCAACACCAAGTCTGCCTGATATCCGGGACGAATGTATCCACGGTTTTTAATCTGGAACAGTTCGGCAGGTGCATGACACATTTTCTGTACCAACTGTTCTACCGTAAACACGCCTTCACGAACCAACTCGAACATGCTTACCAAAGAAAACTGGAGTGAGGGCATTCCCGACACCGCCTTTAATGCACCACCCTGCTTTTCAGATAACAGATGGGGAGCATGATCGGTAGCTATTACATCGATAAGATTGGTAGACAACGCCTTGCGCAACGCATCCCGATCGGCGCTCGTCTTGATGCTCGGATTACACTTGATGCGTGCTCCCAGCGTGGCATAGTCTTCATCGCAAAAACAAAGATGAGAAACACACGCTTCGGCAGTAATACGCTTTTCTGAAAGCGGTTTATCTTCGAACAACTCCAACTCGCGAGCCGTACTGACATGCAAAATGTGCAGCCGCGCACCGGTTTCTTTAGCCAACTGTACGGCGAGCGATGAAGACTGGTAACATGCCTCTTCACTGCGGATAACAGGATGGAACCGGATATCCGGGTCGTCGCCATACTGTTCGCGGATACGCTCTGTGTTGCGGCGAATCACCTGCTGGTCTTCGCAATGGACGGCAATCAGCATCCCCGCCCCGGAGAAAATCTTACGCAAAGCATCCATACGGTCGACAAGCATATTGCCCGTACTGGCTCCCATAAAAAGTTTCACGCCGCATACATGTGTTTTATCTAACTGGCTCAGCATATCAGCGTTATTGTTGGTCGCCCCGAAATAGAATGAATAGTTTACCACACACTTGGTAGCGGCATCGGCAAACTTGTTATCGAGAGCCTCAAGGGTGGTAGTTTGCGGATTACAATTCGGCATATCCATAAACGATGTCACCCCACCGGCAGCCGCAGCAGCCGTTTCGGTAGCCATATCAGCCTTATGCGTCAGTCCGGGGTCGCGAAAGTGTACGTGATCATCTATAACACCGGGAATGAGGTAACAGCCTTGTGCATCCAACCACTCGTCGCACTGCTCTGCCGGACGTCCCTCGCCCGCTATTACCTTACGGATTATTTCGCCTTCCACCAGTACAGAGCCAACAAAACGGCTACCTTCGTTTACTATAATCGCATTATATATACACAGCATGTCTAAAATAAAAAAGAATGAAAATTAAAGACTAAAAAAGGGTAATGAAGAGACTTCCCGACGTAACAGCAAGTGTTTCTTCATTACCCTTTCTTTATTTTTTTATCGGATATTTCTTGAACCAACTATCCCACTTCAGACGAATGACTCCAAACACGGCTTCGCCGAAAATACTGCTGTTCATCTTCGATGTGCCCAGCTCGCGATTAATAAATATAACCGGAACCTCTACCACCTTAAATCGGCACTTATAGGCGGTAAACTTCATCTCTATCTGAAAAGCATATCCCTTGAAACGTATCTGGTCTAACGGAATAGTCTGTAACACGGAGCGACGGTAACATACAAACCCCGCCGTAGTATCATGAATCGGTATGCCCGTAATGAACCGTACGTATTTCGATGCGAAGTACGACATCAATACACGTCCCATGGGCCAGTTTACGACATTTACTCCACTTACATAACGTGAACCGATGGATACATCTCCCCCTTCGTCATGACATGCCCGATACAAACGGGGAAGGTCATTCGGGTTATGGCTGAAATCGGCATCCATCTCGAAGATATATTCATACGTCCGCTCAATAGCCCATTTGAATCCGGCGATATAAGCCGTACCCAATCCCAACTTCCCTTTCCGCTCTATCATGAACAAGCGTTCGGGAAATTCTTTCTGTAACCGACGCACGATATCGGCTGTGCCATCGGGCGAATTATCTTCGACAACCAATATATGAAAACATTTCTCCAAGCCAAATACGGCCCGGATAATGTTTTCTATATTTTCCTTTTCATTATAAGTAGGAATAATGACTATACTATCACTTCCTTGCATGGCGTTTCTGTGTTTAGCCTGATTAGATAAATTATTTTTTTAATGCGGCAATGCTTTCCTTTAATGCAGCAATCTTGGTCTCGGCATCGGCTTGCTTCTTACGTTCCATTTCAATAACGTTTGCCGGAGCTTTGCTCACAAATTTTTCATTACCCAACTTCTTCAGTACGCTCTGCAAGAATCCTTCCTGATACTTCAGGTCGGCCTCCAGTTTTTTCAGTTCTTCTTCAACATTAATAAGATTGCCCAACGGGACAGCATATTCCGTAGTACCTACCATAAAGGTAGCAGCTCCTTCAGATTTAGTTGTTACCACCTCTATCGAAGAAAGATTGCAAAGTTTGGTGATAATGGCTTCTCCCCATGCTTCGCCGAGCGAACCCGTATTGACAATCTCCAGTGAAAGTTGCTCTTTCTGAGCTATATTCTTTTGTAAACGGATGGTACGGATACCGCTGACCACTTCTTTTACGGTTTCAAAGCGACTCAAGATAGTATCGGTTTCTGCCGTTGCGTCCTGTACAGCCGGCAACTGCTGAGTCATGATGCTTTCGCCTTCCTTGCGGTCGTAAATATGCTGCCACAATTCTTCGGTGATAAAAGGCATGAACGGATGGAGAAGTTTAAGCAACGTATCAAAGAAACCGAGCGTTTTTTCGTAAGTAACCTTATCAATAGGCTCACCATAAGCCGGTTTAGCCATTTCCAAATACCAGCTTGAGAACTCATCCCAGAATAATTTGTAAACAGCCATCAACGCTTCGCTCAAACGATATTTTCCGAAAAGGTCTTCTACCTCGGCAATCGTCTTGTTCAACATGGCTTCAAACCATTCTGTAGCCAAACGTGCATATTCCGGCTGATCTATTTCGGCAGTCTGCCATCCCTTAACCAGACGGAACGCATTCCATATCTTGTTATTGAAGTTACGACCTTGTTCACAAAGAGCTTCATCAAACAAGATATCGTTTCCGGCAGGCGCACAAAGCATCATACCCATACGCACACCATCGGCTCCGTACTTATCAATCAATTCCAACGGATCGGGCGAGTTACCCAACGATTTAGACATCTTACGACCAATCTTATCACGGACAATTCCGGTGAAATAAACATTCTTAAACGGCATATCACCCATGTATTCGTAACCCGCCATAATCATACGCGCTACCCAGAAGAAAATAATATCGGGACCGGTTACCAAGTCGGTAGTAGGATAATAATATTTGATTTCTTCATTGCCGGGGTTGTTAATGCCGTCGAACAGAGAGATAGGCCACAACCACGATGAGAACCAAGTATCCAAACAGTCGTCATCCTGACGCAGTTCTTCAATCTTCATATCCTCACGTCCGGTTTTCTGCTTGGCAAGTTCAAGCGCTTTTTCCGGCGTTTCAGCCACAACAAACCCGCCTTCGGGAAGGAAATAAGCCGGGATGCGATGCCCCCACCAAAGCTGGCGACTGATACACCAGTCTTTAATGTTTTCCATCCAATACTTATATGTATTTTTATATTTAGGAGGATAAAACTTCAGTTCATCGTTCATAACCGGAGGCAACGCCATATCTGCGAAATGCTTCATCTTTAAGAACCACTGCATGGACAACTTAGGCTCGATAGGCACGTTGGTACGTTCTGAACATCCAACTTTGTTGGTATAGGCTTCCACTTTTTCCAACAATCCCGCAGCCGCAAGGTCTTTCTCTATTTGCTCGCGCACATCAAAACGGTCCATGCCCACATACAGTCCGGCAGCCTCACTGATAGTTCCGTTATCATTAAAAATATCAATACTGGGCAGATTATGTTTCTCACCCAACATATAGTCGTTTACATCGTGTGCCGGAGTAACTTTCAGACATCCTGTACCAAACTCGATATCCACATAATCATCTTCGATAACCGGGATTACGCGATTAACCAAAGGCACGATAACCTTCTTACCCTTCAACCATTGATTTTTCGGGTCATTAGGATTGATACACATCGCCGTATCACCCATAATCGTTTCAGGACGTGTAGTGGCAACTACGGCATAACGTCCTTCAGCATCACCCTCTACCATGTAGCGCAGGTAGTATAGCTTACTATGTTCTTCTTTATAAATCACTTCTTCATCCGACAACGCAGTCAAGGCCTTCGGGTCCCAGTTTACCATGCGTACACCGCGATAAATAAGTCCTTTATTATAAAGGTCGACAAAAACCTTGATAACGCTTTTGCTGCGTTTTTCATCCATCGTAAACGCAGTTCTGTCCCAGTCGCAAGACGCTCCCAACTTCCGAAGCTGCTTCAAGATAATGCCACCATGTTCATCCGTCCACGCCCAAGCATGTTTCAAAAACTCATCGCGGGTAAGATCCGTTTTTTTGATACCTTGCTGAGCAAGCTTATTTACCACTTTCGCCTCAGTAGCGATAGAAGCATGGTCGGTTCCCGGAACCCAACAAGCGTTTTTGCCCATCATACGGGCACGACGCACCAATATATCTTGTATAGTATTATTAAGCATGTGTCCCATGTGAAGAACTCCGGTCACATTGGGTGGCGGAATAACGACGGTATACGGTTCGCGTCCGTCGGGTTTCGAACTGAAAAGTTTATTATCCAGCCAATACTGATACCATTTCCCCTCCACATCAACGGGATTGTACTTACTTGCTAATTCCATTGTTTTATTATTATCTTGTTAAGTGTTAAATGCTTATCGTTTTCATTGGTGCAAAGTTAATAAATATCCATAGAAAACACGATAAAAAAATCATGTAAATGTTTGCAAGAATGAAAAAGTTCTCCTACATTTGCACCGCATTTGAGAGAAAATGAATTCTTTGGAAGTTTGGGTGAGTGGCTGAAACCAGCAGTTTGCTAAACTGCCGTACGGGT
>ENA-OOWN01000666-OOWN01000666.1-human-gut-metagenome-genome-assembly--contig:-NODE-666-length-28686-cov-4.625476_pt1 | contig 28686 bp, 20 predicted proteins | sample MGYA00241406_ERZ501319 | MGnify/ENA primary metagenome ERZ501319 (study PRJEB25962, sample SAMEA2042734) | human gut metagenome | biome: human gut; feature: human-associated habitat; material: faeces... | reverse complement strand
AAGCACTTTATGGAGCATCTTCCAGTGAAATCGGTGTGGCCCGGCGTTTTCAGGGCATCATCCGCCGTGCCTGCGAGCAGACAGGCCGCCGCGTGGTGATTCTCATCGATGAATATGACAAGCCCATGCTACAGGCCATCGGCAATGAAGCCTTGCAGAACGAATACCGAAGTACCCTGAAAGCTTTCTACGGAGCATTAAAATCCATGGACGGCTGCATCCGCTTTGCCCTGCTCACGGGCGTAACCAAGTTCGGCAAGGTCAGTGTGTTCAGCGATCTGAATAATCTGCGTGACATTTCCATGATTGACCAGTATGCCGAAATCTGCGGTATCAGTGAGAAAGAAATTTATACCTATTTTGAAGAGGATATTCACGAATTAGCCGCAGCTACGGGCATGAGTTATGAGGAAGCTTGTGCGGAACTGAAAACAAACTACGACGGGTATCATTTCACAGAAAATGCCATTGGTATGTACAATCCGTTCAGCCTGCTGAATACCTTTGCCAACCGGCGGTTCGGCAGCTACTGGTTTGAAACAGGCACACCGACTTACCTTGTCGAACTGCTCAAGCTCCACCACTATCCGATAGAAGAACTGGAACACATCGTCACCAGTCAGCCTGTACTGGACAGCATCGATACGGCCTCAACCGACCCGATTCCGGTTATCTACCAGAGCGGCTACCTCACCATCAAGGGTTACAACAAGATGTTCGAGAACTACACACTGGGCTTCCCCAACCGCGAAGTGGAACAGGGGTTCTTCAAGTTTCTGCTGCCCAACTACGCATCGGTAAGCGTAAGCAAGTCACCCTACCAGATTCAGTGCTTTGTGGAAGAAGTGATAGCCGAAAAGGTGGACGATTTCTTCGAACGGTTGAAGACCATGTTTGCCGACATCCCTTACGAGCTGGCGCGCGACCGCGAAGTGCACTACCAGAATATTCTCTACATCATTTTCAAGCTGATGGGTTTCTATGTGCAGGTGGAATACCACACCAGTCGTGGTCGGATTGACCTGGTACTCCAGACACAAGACTACGTGTACATTATGGAATTCAAGCTGAACGGCAGTGCGGACGAAGCTCTGGCTCAGATTCGGGAGAAAGGCTATGCCGCACCCTTTGCCAAGGACAGCCGTACGGTCTACAAGATTGGTGTCAACTTCAGCGATGAGCTTCGTAACATTCAGGAAGTGAAGGTAGAGATGGGACAATAAGAAGAAACTACAAAACAAATACGTATGAAAAATTATGTGATGACGGGTGCCGCCGTGTTATCAGTCTTCTTGCTTTTCGGTTGCGGAGGGCAGAATAAACAGAAAACAGAGAAAGAAATGAATGCAGATGTGATAAAGACCGTATGTACTCAGGTAAAGTTACAAAAAGACAGCCTGCTGGCCACGCTGACGCTGGACAGTATGAAGGTGACATGGATTCGTGACAATGCCAGCCCACGGTTGATGCCGCGTACTCTCTTTCCGGATGCGACAGATGCGCTGATGGACAGCCTTTCTCTTCAAGAGGGCATACCGGCTTCCGTCAGTACGTTTTTGATTGAATGTGATGGCAAGCGGATGCTTTTTGATACCGGTGTCGGTGCTCCTGATAGCCGGATGATGGAGGGCTTGAAATCGTTGAATGTAAAGCCTGAAGATATTGACTGCTTGTTTCTTACCCATTTTCATGGCGACCATATCGGCGGAATGATGAAGGACGGTAAGGTTGTATTCCCGAAGGCTGAGGTATATGCTTCAAAGGCGGAATATGATGCCTGGATGAAAATGCTGGCTGATAAAAGGGCACAGGTAGAGATTACGATGAATGCCTATAAGGACCGTCTGCATCTCTTTGCTTTTGGAGATACCCTTCCCGGAAATGTGCTCCCTATGGAGGCCATAGGACATACACCGGGACATACCGTTTATAAGGCGGGCAAACTGCTGGTAATTGGTGACTTGTTTCACGGATATGCCTTGCAGAAAGACCATCCGGAAATCTGTGCGCAGTATGACATGGATAAGACCGGAGCCATAAAAAGCCGCAAATACTACCTGCAATACGCCCGTGAAAACGGACTGGTAATGGCAGGCATGCATCTTCCTGTTCCGGCCTTTGCGGAATAGGAAGACGCTGAATGGCTTCTAACGTTACATATTGGAAAACGCCTTGAGGACATAATCGTTTCTTCAAGGCGTTTTCTATGTTTCCCGTAAGAGAAACGTATGTTCTTCGGTGCGGAACTATACGTTTCTGCTTTTGAAAACATACGGTTCGGGGTTGGGAAACGTAAAAATAAAACCAATATTTCTCGGAAAACGGAGCTTCGTTTTTCTAATCCTTTCCACAACTTTGAAATGCCGTTTCTTTTCCGTATCTTTAAAAACCAGATTTACCTAACAATCAGATACGTATGAAGAAAGTGATACTGCTTGTTCTGCTGTGCGGTGTGATGCTGACGCTCAAAGCCACAGGGCAATCGGGCGATGTGATTCGTCTGGAAGGAGAAGAATGGGTTTTGATGGCAAAGCCTATAGGATACGACTCCCTGCTATGCAGGCGGATGGAAGCTTTTCTTCCGGAAAATGTCAGTCGGTCTACGGGCAATTATAGCGGCTATACCGCTTTCTGGGAGGTACGTGACGGGTATCTTTGCCTGCAACGGGTAGAAGCGGATGTCTACGATGAGGTCAGCAAGAAGGAATCTACACGGGTGTATGACGTGAAGGAGTTGCAGCCGATTTTTGCAGCCTATTGTCGGACTGGAGAAATTCAAGCCCGCTGGTTCAGTGGGGAACTTCGGGCCGGAAAAGGAGATTTGGTGAGATACGTGCATGACGGGTTCGACCGTAACATGGAAACGGAACAGGTACTGACCGTCCGGAACGGTAAAGTGGTGGAAACGCAGACTTATCATAATTACCGGAGAGCCGGATTGAATTTGATGAAGGCACAAGGGGAAATCGTGCGTCGGTTTCCTTGGGAACGGTTTCCTGAATACCAAGGAGAACGGATTATTTTTTCGATAAGTGATTTTCAGATGACGGAAGACGGCCACTTCGTAGACTGTGACGTACGTCTCATTTATCTGCGTTCTTCGCGGGAAATGATAAACGACGGGAATCATCCGCTGGCTCTCGCCCTCAAAGAAACGCTGAAATCCATTTATCCGTGGGAGGTGCTTTTTATCAACGGAAAGTACACTATGGAATATCGGAGTTTTACTATGCCTTTGAGGGGAGATATAACGCATAATAAGGGTGATTCTGCAAAATACACGATTGTGGGTCGGGTGTATGGTGAGTTTGTCCGTCAACGTCCTCCTTATGATGTGGTACATGCTGTGCTGGTTGGCTCCAATTTGAGCATGGTTGAACAACCATTTCAAGGATGGCTGACAGATTCCACTGGCTGCTTCCGGATAACGGGACTGGAGGCCGGAACTTATCATCTGAAAGCGGAGTATGTGGGACTCGCTCCTTGTGATACGGTAGTAACCCTCCCTTCGCAGCATAATGACACGCTGCGGATGGTGCTTCCTTTATGGTATGATTATATTTTGAAATATGACTGTTCGCCGGAGTTGTCGAAAGAAAACATCCTCAAGGGACATCCTAAACTGCGCCGGGTAATACCGGAAGGGCAGGAACAGAAAATCCGCACACACTTTTTCTGGGAGAAGTATGGTGTGAGTTGTGACGTTTCTTATCCATTGAAGAAGGATGGAACACTGGACTGTTATCTGGGTGTTCCCAATCATCTGCTGACAGCTTATAATCAGGTGGTTTTTGATTATCTGGATAAGAAGTTTGGCACTTCATGGCGCAAGGAGGCTCCGAAAGGTATATTTGGTCTGGATAAATCTTTAGATGAATTTCGTGACTATAAATGGTTTATCAAGACTTTACATAAGGAAAGCAAGTATCCGGTAAAGTTGCTGAGCAAGAGAAAAGAGTGTCTGCTTCGCATTGAATATGCAGTGGACAGTAACGGATATATCGTGCAACCGAAAATCATTTCTTGCAGCAACCGGTCGTTTCGGAAAACAGCATTGGATGCTTTTAAAAAGGTGATGAATGTCCCTACTTTATTGAAGGCAGGTAAAGATACACTTGTAGTTCAATATAAACTGGATTCTTCTGCTACTGTTAATCCAGATACTGATGTGCTGGTTATCGGCTATACACTGTGTGATAAACCGATACTGATGAAATAGATAAAAGGAATAATTGTTTTCATTAAAATGGAACGAATATTGCATTCCAAAAGGGAAATACCGTGTTCAGAAATCATTTAGTAGAGGTGATGAACACATTCTTTTGGCAGACAGTTTTGAGGTTAAATAAAAAATGTGTGGAATATGAAAAACTGGTATATTTATTTCGTGGCGATGATGGCAATATGCGGACTGGGATGCAATCGCACGGCATCAAACAAACAGGTTATGCAGATTGGACCTGCCGATGCACAATGCCTGAACTGTGATACACTGGGGACTACTGTGCGGATGAATATGATACAGAACCATTATCCGCTTGATACGAAGAATGTGTATGCAATCCTATTGAATCCTAAGCGTAAGTCGCTGATTTTTGGTGGTGACTGGACATTGCAGAAATGGGAAAACGACTCGTGGATGGGTGCAAAGATGAATGGAATGTATGGCTTTGGAGATGTAGGTATGCAGTTAAACTTTGCTCCTGATTATTATTGTTTTAGTTATCCTGTCAGTTGCTATAGAATTACATCCGGAAAATATCGGATTATTCAATCATTTCATGACGGGAGGGAAGAAATTACAGTAAGTGCCGAGTTCTGGATAGATGAATAACGGACAATTGTTTTACGGAAAAATCGATAATACAATGAAAGGAAGATGAGCAAACAGTTTATCAGGTAGTGGAGGAGATGCCGGAGTTTCCTGGTGGTATGCCTGCCTTAATGGAGTTTATCCGGAAAAACCTACGGCATGACAAGGCTGAAAAGAAGGAGCGCATCATCATTCAAATAGTAGTAGATAAGAAGGGAAATGCCACCAACCCTGTGGTGTTGCGAAGTACAAACCCGACGTTGAATGAGGAAGCCCTGCGCATTGTCAGTCTGATGCCGAAATGGAAACCGGGCAGACAAGCCGGGAAGAACCGGAATGTAAAGTTCGTTTTTCCTGTGGCGTTTGAACCTTCTGTGCGGAATACAAATTAATTATCCCAATAGCCTATGAAAACAAATGCATTTTTTCAATTGTTTGTGGCGGTGGTCTGCGTGATGTGTGTCGGCTGCACGGGCAAGCGAAAAGCACAATCGGATGTTGCTTTGGTAAAGGAGACTCCTTCGGTAGTACAGAGTCCGGAAGTAACGGTCGACACGCTTGCAGCAGAGGAGCCGGATACGGAGACTTCGGAAGACAATCCGTCTCAACCGCGGTCGATGGTGCTGGAACCGGTGGCTCGGGATATTCCTTCCGGCCTTCCTCTTTCTGCGGATTCGCTTTCCATGCGTACGGAATATGATTATTATCCTGTAGCGACTTCCAAGGTCAAGGTCATCATTACCAGTCGTGCGAACCGGGAGTATGACAGTGGAGAAGGGTACAGTCTGGTATATTACAATGAAGCACTAAAGCAATGGGAACCTCAGCCTACCAGTCCGATAATCAACGATGTGTTGTGGGTGTTTACGCCCGATTATCCTACACACCGGCAGACCATTCACTTCTATACGGACAAGAACCGTCCCGGCAGGTATCGTATTTACAAATCATTCAACCGGAATACACGTACGGCATACGCAGAGTTTGAACTTATATCCAAGGCTCAGCATCGGAAACTGCTCGACAAAATTAGCCGGTACAGGGAGAAGCATCCCAAGGACCGTGTCATAGAAAACCTGAATTCTGGGGGATTCCAGGATAATGACACGCTGTATATGTCGTGGATGGTGAACTCGGAGGCATTGCGGAAAGAGTTCCGGCAGAAGGTGCTGAATTATGCGGCAATCGTGGTGAACGACGGGAAAGAGGATGTGGCTACTTATTTCACCCAACCGATGTACACGGATACTTTCGGCATCAAGATGTACACGGAGAAAGCGGTGTATCCGCCAAATACGGAATCCGTGGCAGTGAGAATCGTGAACCGGAGCGGACAGAGCATCTCGATGGGGTCGCCGTACTGGGTGCTTCGGAAGGAAGGGGAAAAATGGTTGTTTTTGCCTGGAGCAACGGTTTGGACACTTGAAGAACGTTTTCTTCCATCCAATAAGATTTATCCCTTTTCTGCCAGTTTGTATCCGTCACTCCATGTGCTTACGCCGGGCATCTATCGTGTGGTGAAGGAAATGGATATCGGGGATAATTATCACGACTGGTATTTTGCGGGGGAATTCCGGATTGGCCACAAGGTGGAAGAGCGGGATGCTTCGGACAAGGAGCCTTCTTCAAAGCCTTTGCAGGAAGTGGCAGAGGAAAAGGATATGGATATTGCGTATGACGTGGTAGAGGAGATGCCGGCGTTTCCCGGGGGCATGTCGGCCTTGATGGATTTTATTCGGAAGAACCTGCACTATGACAAGACGCTTGTGCCTGAAACGGTTGGAATTCCTCGGGTCATCGTGCAGTTTGTGATAGATGAAGAAGGAAACATTATTCATCCGGTGGTGTTGCGGGGACTGAGTCCGGCATTGGACGAAGAGGCCCTTCGAATAGTGAAACTGATGCCGAAATGGAAACCGGGGCGGCAGAGTGGAAAACCGGAGAAAGTGAGGTATGCCATTCCGGTTACTTTCGAGCGTGCCGCCAAGGTTCCTTGATTTTATCGGAGTGGTTTAGAAAAATAAGTCTGTCATGACAATTATTTTTCTAAAAAAGTCGTTTTATGGATTTATTTTTGTTCATCGGATAATCCCTGTATCACTGTCTTTCAGCTGGATAGAGCGGTTGACGTCGCGGAACTTGCGTCCTCTGGTCAGACGCCACGTCACGGTCAGGTTGACAAGGTTACAGACGTCGTGACTGTAGAGGGCGGTGGTCTTCTGGAGGTTCCGGTTCAGGACTTCCGATTCGAACATTTTGTATTTGTGTTGAAAGGGCTGTTGCCAGATAAGGGCAAACTGCCAGTCTTTGTAGCTGTAGGCGGCCTTCAGGGCGATGTCGCCTCCGCTGTAGCCTTTGGTTTCCCCTTCCAGAAAGCGGGAACCGTTGTCGGCGTAGGCATGGAGGGAGAGGTTGCCTAAGTAGGCGTTGAGGGCTCCCGTGGCAAAGTAGGACGTGTAGCAGTGTGTGTAGTCGTGGCCGAAGTTGAAGCAGCGGAACAGTCCCCCGTAGGCCGTGACGGAGAGTTTTTCCGGCATCAGCCAGTAGCTTGCGTAGGCCATGGCGTGCAGGGCGTCAATCTCTTTCTGGTTGCGCTGGGTATAGATGAACCGGTCGTCGGACGTGCGTTCGTACACCGCCATGTTGGGGTGAGGACATTTCTTGTAGAAGCCTTGCGCATAGGCTTGCAGGCGGGAGTCGTTGTACGACAGCCGGAGGGTGTGATACGTCTCCCGGTTGGGCTTGAGGTCGGGACTGCCTACGGTCCATTCCATGCGGTTGGTGCGGATAGCGGCATCGCTGATCATGGCCACCCGTGAGGTGCGTTCGTTCAGCTGGAAATTGTAACTCAGTTGCAGGGAGTGGGTGAAGTTGTAGCTCAGGGCTGCTTTCGGACAGAAACTCCAGTAATCGTACGAGTGGGCTTGCTGGCGGTAGTGCAGGTAGCTGCCTCCGATGCCTGCCGAGTAGCGGAGCTTGCCCCACGTTCCCTTAATTTCCGAAAACAGATACATGCGGTTGTGGTGCATGGGGGTGACGGAAGAAACATCGCCCGTGTATTCATTGTTCGTGTATTTCTGGCTGTAGTTGAGGCCGGCAGAAAGGGTGAAGGGCTTCAACCGGTTTTCATAGATGGCTTCGCTCAGCAGGGAGTAGGTACGTCCGTCCACGTCGTAACGGTAGGGCGAACCTTCGTCGTAGCTGTCGGAGGAGCGGGTGCCGATGTATGTGCCCACGGCATTGAGGGTAAGCGACTGCCTGGGGGTGAACTGCTGGAAGTAGTAGAGGTCGAGCACCGGACTGCTGCTCTGGCTTTGTTGCTGTTCGAGGGCGGTATATGTCTGTGCCCCGTCTACAATCTGTTTCTGACTGAAATCGCCCGGCACGTGACTGAAATCGCTGCTCAGTGAAGCCTGAAACACGTAGCGGCTGGAGTCGGCCAGGTTGTAGGTCAGTTTCATCTGGTTGCTCAGACTCCGGTTGCGCGAAGCGAGGTCGTTGCGCTGGATGGTATAAATGGAGCCGTCGTTCAGGTGGTAGTGCGCGGTTTCCTCCGTCCGTATTCCTTTAAAATCCCGGTAGCCGAAGCTGTAGTTCAGTGACAGCTCACTCTTTCCCGTGTTCCATTTGCCGTACACCGTGTAATCGCCGTCGCGGGTAGTCAGTGCCTGGGTGAGCGAGGTTCCTAAAGTATATCCGTTGTCTGCCCGTCGGGTAGTGATGTCAATGACGTAGGCAATGCCGTCGCCATAGCGCACGCCGGGGTTGTCGATGAAGTCAATCTTGCGGATGCTTTTCGGGTCGAGCGACAGCATCTCTGCCTTGTCCGCAATGATGCCGTTGATGCGAATCTGTACGCCTCCACGCTGGTCGATGGCCGAGATGTTATGGGCCACCTCGTCCACACGGATATTCGGTAGGGTGAGTTGCTGGAGCAGACTGTAGCCCGAACGGGAAGAAGCTTTCTGTTGTTCGGAGGGATAGAGTAGCAGGCCGTCGGTCTTGTGGATAATCCGGTCGGCTTTGACTTCCACTTCGCCTAGTTCCACGGTGGGTTCCACTTCCTGTGCGAGAGTGGGAAGGGCCAGCAATAAAAGAAGAAAGATGCTGGTCAGAAATCGGGAGACGGTCAGCAGAAGCCGGCTTTCGGTCTTCTGCTGGAAAAGTAATCTGAGTGTGTTCATTTGTTCCTGTGTGTAAATTTCAGGAACAAAAGTAGGAGGCTGTCACGAAGGCGTCAAAAACCAACGCTGACATTTGCCTGACAATTCGCTGTCAGCTTTTCAATGCGTTGATTTCCAAGGAATAGTTTCGTCCTCTGTCGGCCACGATTTTCAGTCGCGTATGCTCCTCCACAATAGGTTTCAACCGGCGGATAAGGGTGTAGAGCGTATCGTTGGCATCGTCTTTCTTGGGCCAGAGTGCCGCGCAGATTTCCTCTTTCGAGATGGAGTGGGAAGGTGACTGCCAGAACAGCCGCATCAGTTGCTGTTGCATGGGGGTGAAGTGGATAGGCGTGTGGTCGGCACCGTAGAAACGGTCGTCCGCATCCGAATACGTCAGTCCCCCGAAATCTTCGGTAGATTGTGTACCATCTTCAGCCGGTTGTCCGTATCCTTCTACGGGTTGCAGCACCAGATTCTCTTTCTCTCTTTTCCGTAAGTACAGCATCGAACCGATGGCCCAGAGGATAGCCGCTGCCATCAGTCCGGCAGGCAAGCGCTGGTCGGACATGCTGAATACGGCCGCTGCCGACAGACGGGTATAGCCTTTCAGGGCCAGTGTCTCGCCTGCGTGTCCGTTTCTTATCATCAGTGTATCGCTGTAGATGGCCTGTTCATCCGTCGAACCGCCCTGATACTCCTTGTCCACCACATCGAACGTGAGGAAGGAGGTTTCCTTCAGTCGCCGGTTCTTCAGGTGTCGGCAGAACCGTTCGTCGGACACGGCAATCAGTACCTGTCCGCCCGAAGTACGCCGGAGCTGCTTGTATGCCCGTATCGTGTCTTGTGTCACAATGGGCTCCTTCTTTTCCAGTAAAGTCTGTGCCAGTGCCTGATTCAGGTCGGCTGTTATTTCGTTTCGTGTCACGTGGTAGTTATGGCGTCCGGCCAGCAGGGAAGTCAGCATCAGTGCCAGAAACACGGTAACGGATAGTAGTCTGCGATTCATAAATATCGGGTTTGGTTTCTGCAAATGTAATGAATTCTGTGTTTCCTGATAGTATACGGGCGATATAAATATAATCAATGCGTAGCCAGATACCATGAAGTCTGCGAGTAGGAACTTGCCAAGCTGTTTGTGCTGGGTGCGGAGGTGGTGATGCCGGAATAACGCTCTATGGGAAGTGGGCCGCGGGCTGCAGTGAAATATTTCTCGGTGTGTGCCTTGTAGGGAACGACTTGTTCCAGCAAGGTTTCAAACTGGGTCAGCTGCTCTGCATCATCGCTGCAAAGGGCACGGACGTAATCGCCGAAATCATAGAATATCACGGGAGAATAGCCGTCCATACGCTGAATGGAGGCCGTTTGTGAGTTGTCCAGCGAATAGCGGGAATGAATGTCTTTCATCAGGAGAGCCAGTTCGTCCAGTCGGGAGCAGTCGGTCACGGCAATGGTGCCGTAGGGGTATGTGTAACTGGAATAGAATTGATAGAAGGTCTGGCAGATGGCGCTGTAGTCGGGATTCTCCGCCAGCAGGTATTCTCCGATGTGGGAGTAAGGCATACCGTAGACCATGATTTCCGTGGGGCAGGCTATCAGGTGACGGGTCACGTGGCGCAGGTCGTAGGCTGCCTCCAGCGAAGACATGTAGCAGTCGTCAAACAGGATGTATTCCATTTTCAATCCGCAGTTGGAGAGACTCTCGGCGAGGGTGGTCACCTCCGTCTGGTATTCTGCTGTCAGTCCCCCGAAAAAGCGGGTCAGGGGAGTGTGTGAGTACTCCCAGTGATAGCGGGGTTTCGTAGTGGCACGTGCCTTGCTTTGGGCGACGGGCAGCCATCCCATGCCGTGGCAACCCACAATCAGGGAATAGGTTTTGGCGGGAGCAAACGATTTCATGTCGTTCAGAATACCCGTGAGACCCTCTTCGGTCGTAAATGCAGGACGGGTATATTCTTTCAGTATCTGCCGGGTGCAGGTACCGTTATTGACCGTGATTTCAAACAGTTCTGCTTCCGTGGAACTGGTGGACAGAAAGACGAGTACCCGCTCTTTGTCCAGCCCTCTGCGGGAGATGGCGTCTTCTATATCGTCGATATTCTGGTAGAAATAACTCGTCAGGTTGGTGGACCACGGCAGGTACATGAAGAGTGTCCGCTCGTTGTCTGCAGACGGAATTTCTTCTTTCTGGCAACTCGTCAGGCAGGAGAGTCCGATGACAAGCAATATGGGAAGCAGGCGGATAAGTTTCATGAAACTTGCACTATTTTTTATAGGTGATATTGAAAGGCAGAACCTGGAACACCTCGCAGTCGGGTGTAATCAGTTCCAGCTTGTAGGTGAGAGAAGTCCCGTCTGTACCTTCCGTCAGCTGGTCGAGCTCTTCTTGCGGAAGAAGGTCCTTGAAGCTGATTTTGCCGCTGTTCATGCGCAGATAGCGTGCCTGTCCGTTTGTGTCCACGGCAAGCAGGGCTACGGGAGCATATTGGCTCAGGATACTTCCGGCGTATTCCTTGCGCGGGATGACTTCCATACTGCCGAGGTCGTAGGAGATTTCGTGACCATCGGGCGCAAAAAGTTTCTTTTCCGGATTGACGGTGATTTCCGTGTATGTGAAGTCGTAGATGTCCGTACCTTCGGGTTCCAGTTCCTCGTCGGTAGAGAAAATGACCACCTCACAATGACGCAGACGGTCGTAGCCTGTGAGGTGTACTCCGTTGCTCAGCAACTTGACCTTGACATGATTTCCTTGTGAAGTGATTTCACAACTGCCTTCTCTGGCTGGTTTGAAAGTGAAAGGACCGTTGCTGCTCAGCACGTCGAATTCCGTTTCTTTTCCGGAGATGATGAGCGGATTTTCCTGTACCGATACGGTCAGTTCATGAATGTCCGATAAATCTGTGTGATATGTTTTCTGCACCTCTTCCAGTTCCTGATTCGTCATCCGCCGATAGATGGAATAACCGTAGATTTCTGTTCCTCCTGCCCGTATTCCCAGCCAGTCAAGTATTTCCATTGTGTCGCCGTTCACAGAAAGTATCTGGAATACTGTGTTCTGGTTGCTGAGCAGTCGGTTCCCGTCCGAGAAGGTATAAGCGACTGTCCGGAATCCAGATGCAGGATAGGCATCAATGTACATGTATACTTTCAGGGACGAGTGGCTTTCCACATAATATTGGATTGGCCCGGCGCCATCTAAGTCTTTGTAATAATCCTGCGTCTGGCAAGTGCCGTCGGGATTGATTTCGTAGGTGTGGACGTGTTTCCATCCGTATCCCACTACGGCCTCTTCGAAGCGGGCGGAAGAAATGGGGGTGAGAGACGCTGGCTCACATTCTCCGTTTTCATTGAATGTGAAAATTGGAAAGTTTACGTCGTCGTGATTGCAGCTGGTGAAACAGAAGATGCAGAGGAATACCAGCAGGATGCCAGTGAGTCGTTTTGTGTGCATGATGGTACTTTTGATAAAGGTTTGATTTCCAAAGTTAGCATAAAAAACAGAGAATCGGAAATTGAGGCATGAAAAATCCCCTGCCAAGCGTGTTTTTTATCTAGCTTTGGCAGGGGAAGGATAATTATGCAAAAATCGGATCTCGTTTATTTCCAATTGCTCGGAATGGATTCATAGTCGGTCAGGTTCGTGCAGTTGTTGAACGCGCTGGTGTGACTGGTGATTTCAAGGAATTCATTCGGGTAATCCTTGCGTTCATACAAGTGTACCTTTTCTCCGTTTATCAGGGTGTAGGGCGATTCGCCGGTGAGCGAACTGCAGCTTTTGAACAAGAGGCGGACAGCTTGCAGGGTGCGCATGGAGTCGAACAGTCCGGTAGGAATGCGTTGCAGGCTCTTGCAGCCGGCAAAGGCTTCCCACATAGAAATCACCTGTGTGTTGTTTGCAAACAGCTTTTCGGGAATCTCGCGGAGGGAGGTACATCCTTTGAATATGCCATCTAACCTGGTAACCTTGGTCATGCTGGCAAACAAGTCTTCCGGGATTTCAGTCAATGAGGTGCAATTCGAGAAAAGACCGTAGGCATCCATGACGGAGTTGATTTCTGACACACTCTGTATGCCCGGACAGTTGGCAAACAGTCCTTCGGGCAGACTGGTGAGCGAGCTGCATCCTGAGAAGGCACATTGTATGTATCCTAAACGGGTATTGTTACGGAACAGTCCGGCCGGAATCTCTTTCAGGTTTTCACATCCGCTGAACACATCGTTCATGACATAGATGTCTTTGTTGTTTGCAAAGAGGTCCTCGGGCAGATAGAGCAGCCTTGTGCAGCCGGAGAAGGTTTCGTTGAAGTTGCGGGCATTGGAATTCTGGGCGAAGAGATTGAGCGGAAGTGAAGTCAGTCCCGTACAGCCCTGGAAGGCTCTGTCGAACGTCTCGGCGCCGGTGGCCATGGCAAACAGGTCTTCGGGGAGGTTGGTCAGTCCCGTACAGCCTTCAAAGCAGGAGGTGAAGTCCGTGATGGCAGACAAGGCTCCCTTGGTGTCGGCAGCCAGATGTTTCAGAGCGATGGCATCCTGAAGACTGAGCTTTTTCAGTTCGGGCGTACCCCATTGTGTGATGCCGATGAGTGAACTCTTTAGGATTTCTCCCTTGGTTGTGCTGTTGGTTGTCAGAGATTCTACCGTACCTTTGAAAGCTACTTCTACGGTAGATTCAGCACCTTGGGCATAGGCGTGTGACAAGTCGGCCGAATATACGTATGATTGGTCGAGCACCTCGGTCACTCCGTCGCCCCAGTCGATGATACCTTTCACCCGTCCTTCAAACGGAAGATACACCGTGCGGTTGTTCAGGTTGTTCAACGCATATTTCATAATCAGCGCATCTTCCTTGCCGCGCATGGCAGTAGTGACGGTGTACAGTGAAAGTCCATGCAGAGGCCCCGGTTCCGTACCGCCTTGCAGGTAGATGTAGTATTTGGTTGCTTCCGTCAGTCCGGAGAAGGTACACGTAGGCTGGCTTTGAAGGTCGAAGAGGTATTCAAAAGGAAGTCCTGAGCCTCCGTTTTTCAAATCCTGAATGACTTCGAACAAGGGGATGCTGTCGGTAGAGATGTAGGTGGAATAGAAACGGGCGTCGTTCTGTCCTTCCAGTGTCAGCGTGATTTCATTGATGCCTGCATCTGCCTTGGTCACGCTGATATGAGGGGCAGCTGCCTGTTCGATGGGGATGGTGGCCAGCAGACTGTCTTTGTCGGTGGCATAAATCAGCAGGTTGTCGGTCTGTTTCTCGCTGGAGTAGTTGGTGTAATACTGCAGGTACTCTTCGCCGTAGAATGAATACTCCGGATTTTCCAGGATGAACGAATAGTCCTCCTGTTCAGTCAGTTCACCTTCGCTGAATTTCTTGAATTTCTCCAGCACATAGCGCATACTCATGATGTTGGTCTGGCATTTCACCTGTATGCCTTCTCCGTCTCTTACGGCAGGCACTTCGATGCGGGTCGTTTCCAGGTTGAAATAGGGAGCCGCTCCGTCGGTAGTACCCACTCCGTTCAGATTGCCTGAGCTGCTTCCGTCTCCGTTTTCGTCGTCTTCATCTTCATCTTCATCACCACCTCCTAAAATATCCTCTAATTTTTCGCACGAGGTAAGGGTGGAGGCTAAAAATACGGGTGTCATGCCCCACACAAAAAGGGCACAGCCTGAAACCAGCAGCGATTTCAGGGCTGTCGTTGCTTTACTTTTGTTCATACTAAAGATAAGAATAATAGGATAATTTACGTTTGTACAAAAGTAAGGCTATCTGAGGAGCTGTACATCACCGGAAACCGTGATTTTCAGCGGGTCGGACGGGAAACTATACCAGCGAAATGACGTAGCTTTCCAGACTTCGCAGGTCGATGTGCCAGAGCTTTCCGCTCAGCACGTACGGACTGCCCAGGATGACTTTCATCGTCTCACTGGCTTCCACGCAGCCCACTACGCCGGGAGTCACGCCCAGTACGGCTTTCGAGGGGTGGGGCATGGCGAGCATTTCCTCTTCATCGGGGAAGAGGGTACGGTAGTCGGGACCGCCCTGGTAGTTGAACACGGAGACCTGCCCGTCGAACTCGCGGATGGCACCGTACACGTACACTTTGTCCAGCCGCACGCAGGTGTCGTTAATGAGGTAGCGCGTGCGGAAATTGTCGCAGCCGTCCACCACAATGTCGTAGTTGGCAATGAGGCATTCGGCATTCTGCGGGGTGAGACGCTCGTTCCAGGCTTCCACGCGGATGTCGGAGTTGAGGGCCTGCAGACGCAACTTGGCCTGTTCGGCCTTGGAGAGTCCGATTTCAGGTTCGCTGTAGAGCACCTGCCGCTGGAGGTTGGTCTCGCTCACGGTATCGTCGTCAATCAGTCCGATGGTGCCCACTCCGGCTCCGGCCAGGTAGAGGGCAATGGGCGACCCCAGTCCGCCCACTCCCACGATGAGTACGCGGGCCTGCTTCAGCAGGAGTTGTCCTGTCTCGCCGATTTCGTCGAGCAGAATCTGTCGGTTGTAGCGTGACGCTTCTTTTTCGGTCAGTTTCATAAGGTTAAAAGGGGAATAAGTGAGTAAAGACAGAAAGGCATCCGGAAGTCGGGATAATGGCCTCAGGATGCCTTCTGAAGAGGGTTATACATGTCTTGAAAAAACGCACTTGCGTTTTGGAAAAACGTCCTTGTGTTTCCATCCAAACGCACTTGTGTTTGAAGTAAAACGTACTTGCGTTTCAGGGAAAACGTAAGGGCGTTTTTGTAGAAACGCTTCGGGGTTTTCCGATAAACGTAAAGGCGTTTTTCAGAGAGTGTTCCGGAGGGCTTTTCAGCGGGCCGAAGCGGCGGTGGCGTGCGACTGTGCCACGTGGTCGAACGAAGCATCCCAGTCCTTCCATACCGGTTCGCGTCCCAATGCCTTGAGGGCCTTCTCGATTTCTACGGCTGTACGTTCGTCGCTCACATGGAACTGCTCCAGTGCCTGCGGGTAGGTGTAATATCCGCCCGGTTCGGTCTTACTTTCAGCACTCATGGTAGTCACTCCTAGCCCTGCCATGTTGTCGCGGATTTGTGCCGGTTCACGAGTGGAGTAGGAGATATCTACATCGTGATCGAAAATACGCATGGCAAAAGTGAGCTGTGCCAACTCACGATCATTCATGATGACATTCGGCTGGAAACCACCGTTTTCTGCCGGACGCATACGAGGGAAGTTTACACTGTATTTGGTTTTCCAATACTTTTTCTGAAGATAACGCAAGTGATAAGCCATCATGGTCACATCGGTGCGCCATTCTTCCAGTCCGATAAGTACTCCCATGCCAATGGAGTGGACTCCTGCCTGACCCATGCGGTCGAAGCCGTTTACCCGCCACTCGAATTTGGATTTCATTCCGCGTGGGTGGTATATATTATAACGGGCTTTGTTGTAAGTTTCCTGAAAGCAAATGACTCCATTTAGTCCGTGTTCTTTCAGTTCGGCATATTCTTCGGCTTTGAGGGGCATTACCTCTATTTTCAAATTGCTGAAATATTTTTTGGCGATGTCCAAGGCTTTGGCCAGATAAGGGACTCCGGCTTTTGCCGGATTTTCTCCGGTCACTAGTAATAGGTTTTCAAAAGGACCAAGTCTTTTGATGGCTTTGTATTCATCTTCAATCTGTTCGGGGGTGAGGATGGTACGAGCCATCGGGTTGCTGATATGAAAACCACAATACACGCAAGAATTGGTGCAGGAGTTTGTTATATACAGCGGTATAAACATGGAAATGGTTTTGCCGAAACGTTCTTCGGTATATCTTTTGCTTAGTTGCGCCATCGGCTCTAGGTATTTTGCTGCTGCGGGGGAGATGAGTGCCATAAAGTCGTCCACATCGCAATGTTCCTTACCAAGGGCGCGGAGCACGTCATGTTCGGTTTTGGAGTAGATGGCTTTGGTGATCTTTTCCCAATCTATTTTTTCAAGTTCTTCTGAAAACATGATTGTTATTTTTTCTTGTTATTGTTCATAAGATGATTTTGCTTTTATAAAAGTCTGTTTAAGCCTTTCCGGCATTTTATCAGGCTTCAAGCTATAATTTCCTTATTATTTTTCTACATTTCTTTTTGTCGTTTTCCGTCAGTTCGGGATGTTGTTTTGTTCCTCCCTTCTGGATAACGCCTTTGATAGAGAATCCGCTCCACTTCAGAATTTCGCGCAACGCTTTTACTACGCCGCGTGTCTGGTTAAACCAGATATTGAATGGCCATGGGGTGGAGCAGGTGCTTACGATGACTGCTTTCTTGCCTTTATGCAACGCTTGAGGGAGCCCTTTCGGACTTTCTCCCATCATGCCGTACACGATGCGGTCGAACACTACTTTCATATGTCCGTTCATATTTCCCCAATAGCAAGGTGAGCCAACGATCAGCACGTCTGCCCATTGTATCTTTTGAAGCGTGTGCTGCGCGTCGTCTTCGGGTAGGACACAGGTCTGTCGGCTGCGGCAAGCCATGCATCCTGTACAGGGGTGCACCTGCAATTTACGGATGGGTATTACTTCCACTTCGGCGCCACGTATGCGGGCTTCTTCGGTCATGATGTCCAGCATTTGGCTGATAAGTCCTTGGTTACGTGGGCTTCCGTTGAGTATCAATATCTTCATTTCCTTATTTTTTTTAGGATGTTGTTGCGGGCACATTGCACGGCGACCGTATAGTATTCCGGTTCCATATTTTCCAAGTATGCTTTCAGTTCTCCTGTCAGTTCCGGTTCTTCCAGGCAGATGTCGTAGGCAAGTTTCATGCAGACAGCTTGTCCGGATGCGCTTTCGGCAGAAGACAGCATGCCTTGAAGGCAGAAATCAAAGAAAGCTGCGTTGACAGGCTTTGGGACAGGAAGATGATGAAGGATATTCAGTAGCAGACGTCTTGTTCCGTCATGGGGGCATTGCATGACCCGCAGCATCAGTTCCTCCCTTTTATCCATCAATAGGGAAGGGAGGAGGATGCTCAGTTTTTCACAAGCCCAAGTGGCATGCCAAGCTATCTTTGTTTCTTCATGCTGTGTCAGAGTATAAAGAGCATCAAAGCGGTCGGGGGAGCCGGCTACTTGATCCACTATGTTGTCTATGTGTTTTCTTCCTAAAGTTCCTTCAAGTGCTTTCTTGAAATCTTCCATAGTTTTTACAAAGTCAGTTGTTTAATTACCCACGTTCTTCAAGTCGCGGCTCAGTTTCATAGCGCAGAAGTTGGGTCCGCACATGGTACAGTACTCACCGTCCGTATGGCGGCCTTCATTGAAGTATTCCAAAGCGCGGTCGGGATCCAGACTCAGATGGAACTGGTCGCGCCAACGGAATTCGTAACGTGCCTTGCTTAAAGCATTGTCACGGATCTGTGCGCCCGGATGCCCTTTCGCTAGATCGGCAGCATGGGCAGCAATCTTGTAAGTGATGACACCTATGCGTACATCTTCTTTGTTGGGCAATCCCAAATGTTCTTTCGGGGTGACATAGCATAGCATAGCAGTGCCCAGCCAGCCGATTTGTGCGGCACCGATGGCCGAAGTGATATGGTCATATCCCGGAGCGATGTCCGTTACCAGCGGACCGAGGGTGTAGAACGGTGCATTGTGGCAGTGAGAGATCTGGCGTTCCATGTTTTCTTTGATTTTATGCAAAGGTACATGTCCCGGTCCCTCAATGAATGCCTGTACGTTTTTGTCCCATGCGCGGAGTACAAGTTCACCCATGGTATCTAGTTCGGCAAACTGTGCCTCGTCATTGGCATCAGCGATACAGCCCGGACGAAGTCCGTCACCCAAGGATACGGCTACATCGTATTGTGCCAGAATATCACAGATGTCGTCAAAATGCTCATATAAGAAACTTTCCTTGTCATGTACCAGACACCACTTGCTCATGATGCTGCCTCCGCGGCTTACGATGCCGCACAAACGTTTGTCAGCCAGATGTACATTTTGGCGGCGTATTCCGGCATGGATGGTAAAGTAATCCACTCCTTGTTCGCATTGTTCGATTAATGTATCTTTATAAATCTCCCAATTCAGATCCTCTACTTTACCGTTTACTTTCTCTAATGCCTGATAGATAGGTACGGTACCTACGGGGACAGGACAGTTGCGGACAATCCATTCGCGTGTTTCGTGAATGTTATCGCCGGTCGAGAGATCCATCAGGGTATCACCTCCCCATTTGCAGCTCCACACGGCTTTTTCCACCTCTTCGTCAATGGAGGAAGTGGTGGCGGAGTTTCCGATGTTCGTGTTGATCTTCACTAAAAAGTTCCTGCCGATAATCATAGGCTCGCTTTCGGGGTGGTTGATATTGGCGGGAAGTACGGCACGCCCTGCGGCTATTTCATCACGTACGAATTCAGGGGTGATAAAGGTGTCGATGCCCAGTTCCCGGCAATTCATGTTTTCACGGATGGCTACATATTCCATTTCCGGTGTAACGATGCCAGCTTTGGCGTATGCCATTTGTGTGATGGCCTTTCCAGCTTTGGCACGATAGGGCAGGGCGATGTGTTCAAAGCGCAGGTGGTCCAGACTTTTATCGTCGCGGCGCATCTTTCCGTATTCTGAAGTGATGGAGGGCAGTTGTTCTACGTCTCCCCGTCCGGTAATCCAGCTTTCGCGTATACGGGGAAGTCCTTTTTTCAGATCGATTTCCATATTGGGGTCACTGAATGGGCCGCTGGTGTCATAAATATAAACGGGAGCATTGGGCGTTATTACTTTTTCACCGTTCACTATATTCACAGTAGGAGTCAGGTTTACTTTCTGCATTCCTACTTTGATGTATGAAAACAGGGTTCCTTGCATATATGCCTTTTCGGCATGAGCGTATGCTTTTTGATCTTGCTTTTTGTCCATCATATTTCTGTTTAATCTAAGAATGAAGTTAAAGGGGATGAGGCAGATGCGATCAAGTTCTGTCCTACTGCTCCTAAGCCTGCTTCATAAGCGCGGCGTCCGGCAATGACAGCTTCCTTGAAGGCTGTTGCCATGACTACCGGCTGACCGGCTACTGCGATGGCTGTATTGACCAGACAGGCGTCCGCGCCCATTTCCATCGCTTCGGCAGCATGGCTGGGGGCACCTATTCCGGCGTCCACTACCACAGGAACGGAAGCTTGTTCGATAATGATGCGCAGGAAGTCACGTGTCTGCAAGCCTTTGTTTGTCCCGATGGGGGCGGCAAGCGGCATGACAGTTGCTGCTCCTACCTCTTCCAGCCGTTTGCACAATGTAGGATCTGCCTGACAATAGGGCAATACGACGAAACCTAGTTTGACTAGTTCCTCGGTTGCTTTCAATGTTTCGGTAGAATCCGGCAACAAGTAGCGCGGATCGGGATGGATTTCCAGTTTCAGCCAGTTGGTGCCAAAAGCCTCGCGGGCCATTTGTGCGGCAAAGACGGCTTCTTCGGCTGTGCGCACACCGGAGGTATTGGGCAATAGCTGTATGTGAGGGTGAATGATATGTTTCAGCATATCATCTTCCTTATCGTCCAATTCAATGCGTTTCATGGCTACGGTTACCATTTCACATCCTGATGCCAGAATGGCTTCTTCCATTACGGTATTTGAATTGAATTTACCGGTTCCCAGAAATAAACGGGAATTAAATTCTTTTTCAGCTATAATCAGTTTCTTCATTGTATTTTGTGATTTTATTATAAATTCATGATTCGTTTAGTTTCCGCTACCGGGTCTTTCGCCCGGAGTATGGTTCCGCTCAAAGCAATGTCGGTGATTCCCGTTTCCATGATGGAAGGGATATCTTCCAAAGTAATTCCCCCGATGGCGACGATGGGCAGATGGATATCTGCCTCTTTCATTTGCTGAATAATGGAACGGTAACCTTCTAGTCCCAGCACTGGAGAGAGATCCTTTTTTGTAGTAGTAAAACGGAACGGGCCACAGCCGATGTAGTCAGCTCCGGCTTTGTAATGCATCTTTACATCGTCAAATGTATTGGCGGTGCCTCCGATGATGAATTCTTTTCCTAATATTTTCCGTGCTTCGGCTACGGGCATATCCTTTTTTCCCAAATGCACTCCGTCGGCATGAATTTTATTGACCAACTCCACGTGGTCGTCTATGATAAATGTCGCTCCATAGTCTTTGCATAAGCCTTGCAGGCGTATGGCTTCCCGTTCCACTTCGTCAACGGAAGTGTCTTTCATACGTAGCTGGATCCAGCGGCAACCGCCTTCCAAGGCCATGCGTGCGGAATCATAATAGGAATATGTGTCGGTGAAGTGAGTGATGAATTGAAGTTCCACGGTCTTATCCTCCACATGCAGCTTTAATGACTACCAGACTGTCATTGGGGTGTAACACACATTTCTCCCACTCTATACGGGGAACCATCCGGTTGTTTACCGCTATGGCGATACCTTTCTCAGGAAGTGTCAGAAAGGTGGAAAGTTCGGCTACGGTGCATCCGTCCTTTACTTCGGTTTCTTTGCTGTTTACTGTCAGTTTCATACTATAATATCAGTTTATGAATTTACTTGTAAATACAAAGAGTTGCTTTTTGACCGGATGGTATGAGGTAAGAAGTAACAATCCCTTCGGCGGTACTAACCGCATCAGGTTCACAGGGTATAATCTCAGCCCGTCCGCTGTTTACGTGGGGCACCCCTTTGTTTTACGATGGCAAAGATATGGGAAAGAAATGAATAATGCTACAACAGACTGCTTTATTTTTTGTGGAAGAATGTTTTTTTATGATTATCTTGCATTGTGCTTGTTTATTCTTGTAAAAGGATGAATGCATATCTGCTGTATCTTTGCATCTTAAAGCAGATTGCCCCGCTCCCTGAATGAATAGGGGCGAGGCAGCCTTATTATGATGTATAGTTAAGGGTCCTTTTATAGACGTTTTTCTACTACATCCCAGTCAATGATTTCCCATAACTTGTTCACATGATCTGCACGGCGGTTCTGGTAATCCAGATAGTAAGCATGTTCCCATACATCGAAACCCAGCAATGGTTTCAGTCCTGCACGCCACGGGTTGCTTCCGTTAGGTTCTTTGGTGATATGTAGTTTTCCCTGCTTATCTACAGAAAGCCAAGCCCAGCCCGAACCGAACAGTCCTGTGGAAGCGGTGTTGAATTCTTTCTTGAAGTTTTCAAAGCTTCCGAAGTCTCGGTTGATGGCTTCTGCTAGTTTTCCGGACGGTTCATGCTTGCTGGGTTTGGGGGTGAACTGAAGGAAATATAATGTATGGTTTAATACTTGTCCGGCGTTATTGAATATCGCTCCGTCGGGAGCTGATGTAACAATTTCCTCTACGGACTTTCCTTCAAATTCCGTACCTGGAACTAAAGAGTTCAAATTGTTTACATATGTTTGTAAGTGCTTGCCATAATGGTAGTCTATAGTAGCCTGACTGATTACAGGTTCGAGTCCGTTATTTGCATACGGGAGTTTTGGCATTTCGTAAGTCATAACTAATGAAATTAAAGTGGTTAATAATATATTCATTTTTAGTCGAGGTTTTAATTAAACTTCTATCATAATAACATTATTGGGCATGGAATTGTTCTGATAAACTCAAACTTTCTCTATCTTTGCAGGCGAAAGGTGAAATTTATGACGAATTATTTAGAAGAATTGAATGAAAGCCAGCGCGATGCAGTGCTTTACAACGAGGGTCCCTCTTTGGTGATAGCTGGAGCAGGTTCGGGGAAAACACGCGTGCTGACTTATAAGATAGCTTATTTACTGGAGCAGGGATATACTCCTTGGTCTATTTTGGCATTGACTTTTACCAATAAGGCTGCTCGCGAAATGAAAGAGCGTATAGCCCGTCAGGTGGGCGATCAGGCACGCTATTTATGGATGGGGACGTTCCATTCCATTTTTTCGCGTATCCTGCGGTGTGAGGCACAGGTTATCGGCTTTAGCTCCAATTTTACCATCTATGATTCTTCAGATTCGAAGAGTTTGATCAAGTCTATTGTAAAAGAAATGCAATTGGATGATAAAACCTATAAATCAGGGTTGATACAGGCGCGTATCAGCAATGCGAAAAATCATTTGGTTTTTCCTGATGCATATGTTTCGAACGCAGAGCTTTATCAGTATGATTTGAATGCCAAAGTACCCGCCACCCGTGATATTTACCGGCAATATTGGGAACGTTGCCGTCAAAGCGATGCGATGGATTTTGATGATTTGCTGCTTTATACTTATATGTTATTCCGCGATCATCCTGAAATTTGCCGTAAGTATGCGGAGCAGTTTCGTTATGTGCTGGTGGATGAGTATCAGGACACCAATTTTGCGCAACACAGCATTGTGCTTCAGCTTACCCAGGAGCATCAGCGTGTATGCGTGGTGGGGGATGATGCGCAGAGTATTTATTCCTTCCGAGGGGCTAATATTGACAATATATTGAAATTTACTCAACTGTATAAGGGGGCCAAGCTTTTTAAACTGGAGCAGAACTATCGTTCTACCCAGACCATTGTGTGTGCGGCAAACAGCCTGATAGAGAAAAATAGCGAGCAGATAAAGAAGGAGGTATTTTCAGAAAAAGCGAAGGGGGAGCCTATCGGAGTTTTCAATGCCTACAGTGATGTGGAGGAAGGGGAGATTGTTGCCAACCAGATTGTGAAACTGCGTTCACGGGAACATTATTCTTATAATGATTTTGCTATTTTATACCGTACAAATGCTCAAAGCCGTATTTTCGAGGAGGCTTTGCGGAAGCGTAGCCTACCTTATAAAATTTATGGAGGACTTTCTTTTTATCAACGCAAGGAGATTAAAGACGTTATTTCTTACTTTCGTCTGGCGGTAAATCCGAATGATGAGGAGGCTTTTAAGCGGGTATTGAATTATCCGGTGCGAGGAATCGGGGATACTACGTTGAACAAAGTTATTGATGCGGCTGCACAGCATCATGTTAGTCTTTGGATGGTTTTGGAAGAGCCGTTGGCATACGGCTTGAATATTAACAAGGGGATGCATACCAAGTTACAGGGGTTTCGTGAACTGGTAAAAAGTTTTATAGTGGAGATCCCGAAAAAGAATGCATATGAATTGGGGGCAATGATTGTTCGTCAGTCCGGCATTATGAATGAGATTTATCAGAGCAATGATCCGGAAAACCTGAGCCGTCAGGAGAATATTGAAGAACTGATAAACGGTATGCATGATTTTTGTGCAATCCGTGAAGAAGAAGGGAATGAGAACATCCTGTTGACGGATTTCCTGTCGGAGGTTTCTCTGCTGACAGACCAGGATAACGAGAAAGAGGAGGATGCTGAGAAGATAACCTTGATGACCATTCACTCTGCTAAAGGCTTGGAGTTTAAAAACGTTTTTGTAGTTGGGTTGGAAGAGAACTTGTTTCCCAGTGCTTTGTCACTCAATTCGTATAAGGAATTGGAAGAGGAGCGCCGCTTGTTTTATGTGGCGATTACACGTGCCGAGGAGCATTGCTATTTGTCTTTTGCCAAGAGCCGGTTTAAATATGGAAAGATGGAGTTCAGTAGCCCGAGCCGTTTCTTGAAAGATATTGATGTACATTTCCTGAAGCTGCCTCAGGAGGAACAGATGGCCCGGAGAATAGACGAGAGAGCCAGCCGTTTCTGTCGTGAGCAAAATGAACGTGCGTCTCGTTTCTTGTTTGACGAATCTGCTTCGCAGCCTTCTTATGGGCGTTCTTCATCAAATTTGTCTGGTGGTCAGAAATCATTTTTTGTTGGAGAAAGACCGAAAGCTGAGATTATCCGTCCCAGTGTGCCGCGCAATTTGACTAAGGTAGGTCTTGCTACGGTCTCAAAGCCGTCCGCGGCGGGAACCTTGCCGGTGAATGTGCTGGCAGGGCAGGTGATAGAGCATGAACGCTTTGGAATAGGCGATGTGATAAAAGTGGAAGGAACCGGTGAGAACAGCAAGGCGACTGTCCGTTTCCGGAATGCCGGAGAGAAACAATTATTGCTGAAATTCGCCCGGTTCAAAGTTGTGGAATAAATATTCTAATAGAATTCTGATACAAAAATGATAGATATCCATAAAGTACCTTCTCCATGCTATGTGATGGATGAAGCATTGCTCAGAAAGAATCTGAGTTTGATAAAGAGTGTGGCAGACCGGGCCGGAGTTGAGATCATCTTGGCTTTCAAATCTTTTGCCATGTGGAAATCATTTCCCGTTTTTAGGGAATACATCCGTTATACTACAGCTAGCTCTGTATATGAAGCCCGTTTGGCATATGAAGAATTTGGCAGTAAGGCCCATACTTATTCTCCGGCGTATACGGATACTGATTTTCCGGTTATCATGCAATGCAGCAGTCATATAACCTTTAACTCCTTCAGTCAGTTCCGGCGTTTTTATTCTATGGTTAAGGCCTCTGGAGAAAAGATATCCTGTGGTATCCGTATTAATCCTGAATATTCGGAAGTAGAGGTGGAACTTTATAATCCTTGTGCTCCCGGTACACGTTTTGGGGTGACGGCCGATTTGCTTCCCGAGACTTTACCGGAGGGTATCGAAGGCTTCCATTGTCATTGTCATTGTGAATCCAGTTCTTATGAATTGGAACATACTTTGCAGCACATAGAAGAGACGTTTGCCCGTTGGTTCCCACAAATAAAATGGTTGAATTTGGGAGGGGGGCACCTGATGACACGTAAAGATTATGATACGGAGCATCTTATTTCTTTATTAAAAAACTTGAAAGCCCGTTATCCTCATTTGGAGATTATTTTAGAACCGGGTTCGGCTTTTACTTGGCAGACCGGACCTTTGGTCGCTTCTGTTGTCGATATAGTGGAAAACCGGGGGATAAAAACTGCGATTCTGGATGTTAGTTTTACTTGTCACATGCCCGATTGTCTTGAAATGCCCTATCAGCCGGCAGTGCGTGGTGCCGAAGCTTTACCTGTCGATGCGATAAAAACAGCTTTAACGGAAGAGAATATCTACCGTTTGGGTGGAAACAGTTGTTTAAGTGGCGACTATATGGGTAGCTGGCGTTTTGACCATCCGTTACAGGTAGGAGAACGCATTGTTCTGGAAGATATGATTCATTACACTATGGTAAAAACAAATATGTTTAATGGAATCCATCACCCTTCTATCGCTATTTGGCATACAGATAATACATTGGAAGTATATAAAGACTTCCGGTATGAGGACTATCGTGATCGCATGTCCTGATGGTAATTAAAAAAACTTTTGGTTTGTATTGATTATGAGGAAATTGATGAAATAATGTAATAAAAGTGCTATAAAAAGACCATTCCCAGCCTTCTGCTTTAACTTTTCTCCACCTTTGTGACCCTTTTCAATACAAAATGTAAAGAACTTTCCGATATATTTCTTGTCTGCACCCCATTCAAGAACACGTCTTGCAAAAAGATATATAACCGGAACCGGAAGCATATTACCTATTACACATATTATATATGACTGTAATAATGGAAGCTGCATTCCCTGTGATATAGGAATTGCTCCTCTAAGTTCAACAATAGGTACCATTGATACAAGAAAACATATAAGATATTTTTTTAACATTTTTCACCTCATCTAATTAATTAAACATATATACTGCATCTTTATAATCGTATTCTAACCGCATATATTATATGATGATAACACACTTATATATGTATATGCAATACTATATAACATCAAATAATGATAACTGGTTGCTCTCTGCCATTCCATCAAGAAGTCCAAGCTCGCCAAGCTTCTCTATAACCGTCTGTCCAATCCTGGCTCTCTGGCGCAGGTCGTCCTTTGATAAGAACTCACCATCCCTTGCGGCTATCTCTATTGATTCTCCAGCAGACTCACCAACCTTGGATATTACCTTAAATGATGGCATAATCTTTCCATCTATTATCTGAAATGACCTTGCCTTTGCCTTGTATATGTCAATAGGTACGAACTCAAAGCCTCTTGCATACATTTCCTGAACAATACGCATATCCTTAAGCTCATCATCTTCAACATTGGATATCGTGCCGTCTGCTTTCTTAGCTTTGTAGTCATTAATATAATACTCTAATCGTTCCCTTCCCATTGCCATTTTTTCATAATCAAAGGCATTGGCTCTTATACTGTAATATGCACAGTAGTAAGCCAGCGGATAAAACACCTTGCAGTAAGCTACTCGCCATGCCATCATAACGTAAGCTGCGGCATGTGCCTTTGGGAACATATACTGGATTTTATTACAAGACCATATATACCAGTCTGGAACACCGTGTTCCCTCATAATCTGCTCCCATTCAGGTGTAAGTCCCTTACCTTTTCTTACCTTCTCCATTATTGTAAATGCAAGCTCACTTTCAAGTCCTTTCTGGATAAGGTATATCATAATGTCATCTCGTGTACATATCGCCGTAGATATGGTTGCCTTGCCCTCTTTAAGAAGTGTCTGTGCGTTACCAAGCCATACATCAGTTCCGTGTGAAAGCCCTGCAATTCTTACAAGGTCAGAAAAATACTGTGGCTTAGTATCAATAAGCATCTGCATAGCAAAATCTGTACCAAACTCTGGTATTCCAAGTGCACCAAGCTTACAACCGCCAATATCCTCAGGCGTAATTCCAAGTGCCGAAGTATCCTTGAATAAAGACATTACTTCTCTTGAATCCAGTGGTATTTCCAAAGGGTCAATACCTGTTAAATCCTGCAGCATTCTAATCATAGTAGGGTCAAGATGCCCAAGAATATCAAGCTTTAACAAGTTATGGTCAATACTATGGTAATCGAAATGCGTTGTTACAATTCCACTCTTTACATCGTTGGCAGGGTGCTGTACCGGTGTAAATGAATGTATCTCATCACCAATAGGAAGAACTACAATTCCTCCCGGATGCTGTCCTGTTGTTCTTCTTATATCTATACAGCCCTCAGCAATACGTTCTATTTCACAGCGGCGTTTAACCCTGCCTCTCTCCTCTAGATATTTAAGAACATATCCATACGCTGTCTTTTCTGCGACAGTACCGATTGTACCAGCCTTGAATGTCTGTCCCTTTCCAAATATAACCTCTGTATAAGCATGTGCCTTACTCTGGTATTCATTAGAAAAGTTAAGATCGATATCAGGCTCTTTGTTACCCTTAAATCCTAAGAATGTTTCAAATGGTATATCAAAACCTAATTTATTTAACTTATGACCACAATTAGGACACACCTTATCTGGCATATCACAGCCTGCACCACCAGCGAACTTCTTAACTTCCTCTGAATCAAAGTCAACATAAAAGCACTCTGGACAAAGATAATGCGGACTAAGCGGATTAACCTCTGTAATACCAGCCATAGTTGCCGCTAAAGATGAACCAACAGAACCTCTTGAACCTACAAGGTATCCATCATCATTTGACTTCCATACAAGCTTCTGTGCAATAATATACATAACGGAGTAACCATTAGATATAATTGAATTAAGCTCACGCTCAAGTCTTTCTGTAACAATCTGTGGAAGTTCTGGTCCATATATTTCGTGTGCCCTGTTATGGCATATATTCCTTAACATCTGATCTGAATTCTCAATTACAGGAGGACGTTTATCAGGACGTACCGGACTAATCTTCTCGCACATATCCATTATCTTATTCGTGTTAGTTACAACTATCTCATATGCCTTATCATTTCCAAGATAATCGAACTCAGAAAGCATTTCCTCTGTAGTATGCAGATACAGTGGTGGCTGGTTATCCGCATCGTCAAAGCCTTTTCCTG
>ENA-OOWN01000650-OOWN01000650.1-human-gut-metagenome-genome-assembly--contig:-NODE-650-length-29070-cov-5.459555_pt1 | contig 29070 bp, 39 predicted proteins | sample MGYA00241406_ERZ501319 | MGnify/ENA primary metagenome ERZ501319 (study PRJEB25962, sample SAMEA2042734) | human gut metagenome | biome: human gut; feature: human-associated habitat; material: faeces... | reverse complement strand
CCTGCAGGGCTACGGAGTACGAAAGAACATGTTTATCAATTTCGTCAACCAAGTTTCTTTGATGGGCAAATCGGTGATATTCGTTGCGCATGAACGTGAGGAAAAGAACGGTGAGGAAAAGCAGATACGTCCGGAAATCGGTGGTTCATCTGCCGGTGACCTGATTAAGGAGCTGGATTTGGTCGGTTACATGGAAGCTATCGGAAAGAAGCGTACCATTTCCTTCAATCCTTGCGAGAAGTTTTACGGAAAGAACACCTGCAATCTTCCTGAACGCATGGAGATTCCAATCATTATCAATGACAAGGGTGATGTGACCGGAGAGAACAATTTCATGACGAATATCATCAATACCTATTCGAAATATCAGGAGAAACAGACAGAGCTTTCTTCCGAATACGAAGACCTGATGGAAGTAATCAAGGCGCAGGTGGAACTTGTGAATGACGTGGAGTCGGCCAACAGCGTGGCAAAATCACTTGCAGGTATGCAGCACATTTTTGACAGCAAGCTGCAGGCTGGACAGCTTCTTAACAAACGATGCAAGGAACTGGGTTTGAAGTTTGACAAAATCAAGAAGGAATATGCAGCAGCCTAAGTACAGAATGTATCCGTCACTTCTGGATAAGTTCGAAGCTTATCTGAGGGCGGATGAAGAGGTGGAGAGCTTCTTCAACATAGACAATGAAACCGGAGAGTACAAACGCTCTCCGGAAGAAATTGAAGCGGAACTGAAACAGTCCCTGATTGACGCGATCAACCGTGTGCCATTTGCCAGCGAAGCAGCCGACAAGGGTACGGCCTTCAATGCGCTTGTGGACATGGCAATCCATAATGAGCCTCACGTTCCCAGTGAGCGTGCTCCGTATTCCATTATCGGAGACAGGGAAACAAATACCGTTCAGGTAACTTTCCCGGCTACGGAGATGGCACCCATGCGGAACTTCCTCTTTGACCGTGCCTGGGTTATTGAGCAGGCCAAGTATTTCGATGGGGCGGTAAGCCAGTTGTATGTCTCTGCAATCCTTCCAACCAAATATGGTGATGTGGAGCTTTACGGATTTATCGACGAGCTCAAGCGTGATGTGGTATATGACATCAAGACGACAAGCTCGTACAGCTTCGGAAAGTATGAGCACGGCTGGCAGCGGCATGTGTATCCTTACTGCCTGATAGCTTCAGGAGAGATGGAGAGCGTAAGCGCATTTGAGTATACGGCCTTTGCATTGAAAGGCGGTACCAGCCGCACTCCGCTCATTTCTGGGACACGTTATCCGGAATACTATACCTACAATCATAAGCAGAGCGTAAAGTTGCTCACAGACCATGTAGAGCGTTTCATTGAGTTTTTGGAAGCTAACAAAGAATTAATTACTGATAAAAAGATTTTTGGACAATGAGTCAGACAGCTATTCTGGTGAAGGAAAAGGGAGTGGTGAGGATTGACAAGCCTTTCGACTTCATGTGCAGCCAGCTTCGGAACGGACGTTACAAAGTCGTCATCGAGCGCTATACGGAGCCACGGACTATCAGTCAGAATGCCTTGATGTGGCTTTGGTTTACGTGCATCGAGCAGGAGACCGGAACGGACAAGCAGGACGTACATGACTACTACTGCAGCCTTTTCCTTCGCCGGACGGCTGTAATAAACGGAAAGGAGACGGTTGTTGCCGGAAGCACGTCACGCCTGAACACTTTGCAGATGACGGACTTTCTTAATAAAGTGAAGGCGGATGCGGCGGCTGAGCTGGGAATATCGCTTCCTCTTCCGGATGACTTGTACTATCAGGAGTTTATTAACGAATATAAATATAGGAGATGACATGGATATAACAAAAGCAAAAGTGACGAAGGATAATACCCTTGTTGCAACCTATATGGATGAAACGGGTACGGTGACGGTAGAGGGAAAGAACCTCGTGACCAATGACCTGATAAACGCTTTCAAGGCTCTGGTTCCCCACATGGCTTTCCTCTGTGAACAGAAGGAAGCGGACGGTAAGGAGTTTCTGGAAGATATGCCGGAGAACATTGACAGCATCCTTGAAGTAACCGGATATACGGTAGGAGGTGACGGTGACAGCAGGGGAGTCACACTGACCGGAAAGCGGTTCCTGAAAAGCAACAAGGTGCTGAACCTGAACGCACCGTTCACCAAGTTTACAGACGAAAATGAGGACTATGCGTTTCAGTTTGAGCTGGAGCAGGCCATAGAATCATGTAGCTATGAAGTGAACGAGTATATCTTCAACAAAAAATGGAAGGTGGTACAGCAGGAACTTCCGTTCGAAGAGCAGGCTGCGGCAGATGTTCAGGCTGATGTGATACCGGAAGCACAGACGGCAGCTCCGTCCAGTCCGGACATTGAAGCCTTTCAGAAGATAATTGATAACTCGAAAGTGACGATAGAGGTGAACGGGAAGAAAATCAAGCCCAGAAGTTCCGGCCGTCACAAGACCACACAGTTAGCATCATAATACTATGTTGTACCCATTTTGTGTAACGCAAACCCCGAATTGCTATAAGATAGCATTTCCCTATCATCCCACACTTAAAGACCTGGTACACCGTATCCCGAGTGTGGCCAGGAATCCGAAAGCAGCCTACATACCTGATGAACGTGCATGGAAGGTTTCGCTTGAAGATAAATGGTATGTGGATAAGATGGGAGAGTGGGCAGTATCTGCAAGGATATGCAGCCGCGTACAGCGTTCGGTATCTTCCAGGGCTGTAACGGACTACACCATTCCTGATTTGCCGAAGCTGACCGTTCCCCACGGGCTTCTTCTGGAGCCTTACGAATATCAGAAGGAAGGTATCGCCTATGCCTTGCAGCATAAGCGGTGTATCTTCGGGGACCAGCCGGGACTGGGAAAGACGTTGCAGGCAATAGGCACGGTTACGATAGCAAAGGCGTATCCGTGCCTTGTTGTTTGTCCGGCCGCCCTGAAGATAAACTGGCAGCGTGAGTTCAAGAAGTTTGCCGGAAAGCAGGCAATTATCCTTGATGACAAGAACAAGTCAAGCTGGCAACGCTTCTACGAACAGAAGAAGGCGGACGGTACAGCCTTGTGCGACATCTTTATAACCAACTACGAGAGCCTGAAAAAGTTCTTCGTGCAGGGAATAAAGGATGATGCACGCTTTACCATGCGTTCCATAACGTTCGACCCGCGTATCTCACTTTTCAAGTCGGTAGTGATAGATGAGAGCCACAAGTGCAAGTCCAGCAAGACACAGCAGAGCAAGTTCCTGGAAGGAATATGCAAGGGTAAGGAGTACGTGCTGGAGCTTACGGGGACTCCGGTAGTGAACAACAATACCGACCTTATCCAGCAGTTGAAGATAATGGGACGTCTGGAGGACTTCGGAGGATACAAAAACTTCTGTGAAAAGTTTTGTGCCGGGCCTAAGCAGAGTTCCAATGTGAAGGAGTTGAACTGGAGACTGTCAACCACCTGCTTTTTCCGAAGGGAGAAGGCCAAGGTACTCACGCAGCTTCCGGACAAGTCACGGCAGTATATCGAAGTGGATATCACCAACCGTAAGGAGTACGACAAGGCGGAAGCTGATTTGATTCAGTATCTGCGTACATACAAGAATGCGGATGATGAAAAGATACAGAAGGCTCTTAGAGGTGAGGTAATGGTGAAGATGGGAATCCTGAAATCCATATCCGCAAGGGGCAAGATTAAGGTGTTCTCCGAGTTTATCCATGACGTGATAGACGGTGGAGAAAAACTGATAGTCTTTGCCTACCTCAAGGAGGTTGTGATGGAGCTGAAAAACCATTTCCCCGATGCGGTGACCGTGACGGGTGATGATAATGCAGTTCAGAAACAGAATGCTGTAGACCGTTTTCAGAATGACCCGGAATGCAGGCTGATAATCCTGAACTACAAGTCGGGAGGTACGGGATTGACGCTTACCGCTTCCAGCCGTGTGGCGTTTATCGAGTTCCCCTGGACGTTCTCAGACTGCGAGCAGGCAGAGGACAGGGCGCACCGTAACGGCCAGAAGAATAACGTGAACTGTTACTACTATTTAGGGAAAGATACGATTGACCGCTATATGTACGATGTTATCCAGACCAAAAAGAACATTGCCAACGGTGTGACCGGAACGGATGATGTGGTGAAGGAAAGCGTGGTGGATATGGCCATGAACTTATTTAGTCAGAAGTTATGAGAAATGTTACTGTCAGCCCTTGTCAGTGCTTTTCCGCGAGAAAATTATTTGAAGAAAAATATAAGGCATAAGTTTGTAGTGAAAACAGAATTATGTATATTTGCAATGTTCAACGCCAAGAACATAGATTAACATATAATTGCAAGGGTGGATATTTCATATCTGCTTAAGGCGTTACATATTTTTATGATACGGCCGTTAGCTTATCCCTTTGGACTACTCTTGCAATAGTTTAGTCGGTTCTTGGCGGAACGGGAGGCTGACGGCTTCTTTTTTTATACATAACTCAATTTTCATTCAAACTATGCCAAGAACCAATGAAAACAGAGTTAAGTCGAACAACAGTACACTTACCTTTGCGTCAGACCACGAAACGGTCAATCTTGTAACCATTCAGAACAATAGAGCAGTAACTTCTTCGCTGCAAGTCGCAGAATATTTCGGAAAGAATCATAAAGATGTCCTTAAAGCCATCCGTGAACTTGATTGCAGTGCCGAATTTAACGGGCGCAATTTTGCGCCGGTTAAATACAAGGATGCGAAAGGCGAATACAGACCGATGTATTACATGACCCGTGACGGCTTCACATATCTCGCTATGGGCTTCACCGGAAAGATTGCCGCACAATTCAAGGAGGCATATATTAAAGCGTTTAATGAAATGGAAGACACCCTTCGCACGGGAAACTTCTCCAAGTATGCCAATGAGCTGCTTTCGGATGCAGTGGCAAAACTTAACAAGACACTACATAACAGCATACCTAAAGGAAAGAAGGAATACGGGCCTGGATATGGGCCTATTGGGGATATTCAAGCAGGATTGCTTACTTGTAGGAATATGACTTTTGAGGAAAACCTTAAAAATATTTTCGGACAACTTAATTGTGTGTATGCTGACGCTTTTTTCTTTGCTTCTCAGTTATACAAGAAAGAGAAAGCACTGGAAGAATACAATAGGGCACTGGAGCAGGTTGCACTTGCAATAGGGAAGGTTCTTCTATAAAATCATTGTTTTGGCAGCTCGTAATGGGCTGCCATTATCATTTCTATTTATGAGAAAACAGACTACACCACTATCAGAAAGCCAGATACAGCATGATTGCCTGACATGGTTCAGGCTTCAGTACCCGAATCTGGCTTTGCTTCTCTTTGCAGTTCCGAACGGTGGCCGCAGGGATGCAAAGACAGGAGCAAGGATGAGGTACGAGGGCGTTATAAAAGGCGTGGCCGACCTCATGCTTCTTATCCCCAAAAAGGGATACGCTTCGCTCTGCATCGAGATGAAAACCCCAAAAGGGGTGCAGAGCAAGTTTCAGAAAGAATGGCAGAGAGAAGCCGAGAAGTACCGGAACAAGTATGTGGTATGCCGTTCTTTACAAGAGTTTATTTACGAGGTTAATTCTTATCTACTATGACCTATATAGATTACATCAAGAATTTTTGGTTGCAACATAACGCCTATTCGCTAACTGTCACAGAAACCGCTTTGTATTTCTACCTGTTAGAAACTAACAACCTCTGTAGGTGGGCGAATACGTTTAACCGTAACAATAGCAAGGTTCTTGCCGATTTGAATATAGCGTCATTGAAAACCCTTTCGGCTGCAAGAAACCGATTGAAGCAGGTCGGTCTGATTGACTTCAAAACAAAGAACGGAAGTGCCAATGTTTCGTATACCTTGGTAAAATTTACCGAGGTTAGGGAGCAGGTTGCTTCCGAGGTTAGGGAGCAGGTTAGGGAGCAGGTTGCTTCCGAGTTAAATAAGACAAAGACAAAGACTAAGACTAAGTGTGATAACTCGGGTGAGTTATTCCCACCCGAAAAGGGAAATTCGAAAAAGCCGAAACCTAAAAAGCCCGAACCCGTATACCCTACACTGGAGGAAGTAATCGCTTATTTCGAGGGCAAGCTGCCCGACTGGGAGGAGCAGGCAAGAAAATTCTTCTACTTCTTCGACAGCCTTGGATGGCGTAACGCTAACGGAGCAAAGATTGAGCGTTGGGACAGCAAGGCAAATCTTTGGATAATGGACGAACAAGCAAAACAATATCAGCATGGAAAACAATCTGAAAACAGTTGCGGAGGTAATAAACCAAGCGACAATGGTACAACAGCAGGAAAGCTTAAAGCGGTTGAACTCTGATTCAAGACAGGCGGAATCATTCTGGAAGCAGAAGCTGGTAGAGTGCATGACCAGTGTATCACCAGGATTCGTGATAGATGCCAGAAACCGCAGGGAGTTGGATGCACTGTACCGCTGGGTATGGGAAAGAGCCGGCCGTATCATGGGAGGAAGTCTTGACCCGTGCAAGGGCATTATGCTTTGTGGCCCGATAGGAACAGGAAAGTCCACGCTCATGAAAGGGCTGCAGAAGTACGAAAGTCTGGTAAACAGATATGCGTTTGCTTTCGGGCGGAAGGATTTAGGCTTTGCGTTCGTTTCAGCGGCTGAAATCTCATTACGCTATGCGGAACAAGGAATTGACGGAATAATTCGCTACACGCAGCGAGAATGCGCCACAGGGCTATGTATTGATGAGCTTGGGCGTGAGCCTTCGGATGCAAAGCACTTTGGAACGGGACTGAACGTAATACAGACAGTTTTACAGCTTCGCTATGAGTTTCGTCATGAGTATTGCACTTATGCGACAACCAATCTGGAGCTGGATGATATACCGTCACGGTACGGAATCTACATTGCAGACCGCTGTAAGGAAATGTTTAACATCGTTCATGTAGGCGGTGAAACTCGACGACAATAATAACCAAAAACCAACCTCAAAAATGGAACTGATATGATAAAATTACTCTATATTGACCTTTTCTGCGGTGCTGGGGGAACCAGTACCGGAGTAGAAAACGCACGCTACGAAGATGAACAATGTGCGAAAGTTGTCGCTTGTGTAAACCACGATGCAAACGCAATCGCCAGCCATGCTGCCAACCATCCCGAAGCGCTTCACTTCACGGAGGACATCAGAACTTTGGAACTGTCTCCTTTGGTGGCCCATGTAGAACGAATGAAGAAGATTTATCCGGATGCACTGGTTGTATTATGGGCCAGCCTTGAATGTACGAATTTCAGTAAGGCCAAAGGCGGCCAGCCACGGGACGCTGACAGCCGGACACTGGCTGAGCATCTGTTCCGCTACATCGAAGCCATTAACCCTGACTATATACAGATAGAGAACGTAGAGGAGTTTATGAGCTGGGGAGATATGGATGAACATGGACATCCTATCAGCAAGGATAAAGGACGATGCTATGAGAAGTGGAAACGGAATGTGAAGCGGTATGGTTATGATTTTGACTGGCGAATCCTGAACGCTGCCGATTATGGTGCCTATACAACTCGTAAGCGGTTCTTCGGTATCTTCGCTAAGCGTGGACTTCCGATAGTATTCCCGGAACCAACACACTGCAAGGATGGGAAAAACGATATGTTCGGTCGGCTGGAGAAGTGGAAGCCTGTCAAGGATGTGCTGGACTTCTCCGATGAGGGAGAAAGTATCTTCTGTCGGAAGAAGCCGCTGGCCGAGAAAACTCTTGAACGCATCTATGCCGGACTGATTAAGTTCGTGGCTGGAGGTAAGGAGGCTTTTATTGTAAAGTATAACTCTATGAGCCGGACGGGGAAATACCAGGCACCAAGCGTTGACGAACCATGCCCGGTTGTGGCAACACAAGGACGGCTTGCATTGGCAAAGGTAAACTTCCTCTCCAAGCAATTCAGCGGCCAGCCGGATAGCAAGAACATATCTGTGGAAAGTCCTGCCGGAACAATCACTTGCAAAGACCACCACGCTTTCGTCTCAGCCTATTACGGGAATGGTCATAACCATTCTGTAGAACTTCCAGCTCCGACAGTTACGACTAAAGACAGGTTGGCATTGGTAAATTCTGTTTTCATAGATAACCAGTACGGTACCGGAAAACCTACATCCATTGAGCAACCAGTTGGTACAGTAACCACGGTGCCGAAGTTCAATATGGTAAGCTGCAAACCGTGGATAATGAATACAGCTTTCTCGAATGTAGGAAGCAGCATCGAACAACCTTCACAGACTATCACCGCAAACCGTAAGTGGTTCTATCTGATGAATCCTCAGTTTGCCAGTGCAGGCGGTTCAGTGAACAATCCTTGTTTCACATTGATTGCACGGATGGATAAAATGCCGCCTTATCTGGTAGAGGTTGAAGGAGGTATTGGCATACAGGTTACATCTGATGATAGTCCTATGACAATCAATATTAAGGAGTTTATGGCTTTGTATGGTATCATCGACATCAAGATGCGTATGCTACGGATAGCAGAACTGAAAAAGATAATGGGATTCCCGGAAGACTATGTACTGATTGGGCCACAGTCTGACCAAAAAAAGTTCATTGGAAATGCTGTAGAGGTAAACATGGCCCGGGTGCTTTGCGAAGCTATATGCAAGGAAATAGTTAGAAAACAAAAGGTTGCGTGATATGGGAAAGCAGGAAAGTATGGATGACTGGTTCCAGATGGCTAAGGATTTGGCCAAAGCTGAAAGGGAACTGAAGATTGAGCAATGGGTTGAAGTAACTATTTACTACGGATATGCAGAAAAACAAGTAAGCTTATATCACTACAATCTTCCCCGTGAGATGTATTTCCGGTACCAATGGGTAATCAGATGGAGGATGGCGAAATTACAGTGCCAATACCCCAAACAGATTGTATCTACAAGCCTGTACTTCTATGACAAGCGTTCTGGAGAATCTATGGAGGTTAGCGGTTGCCTTAGTAAACTTATATCAGCAAAAGCCCAGATAACAAAAGCAGAACGCAGGATGAATGAATACATAGAACACAACCATCAGAACAATCTGTTCTTTGATGAGAACACGGATGAGGAGCTTGTTAAGTTCCGGGAGAAACTGGAGCGCAAGAAAATCGAGTGTGCTGAGTGTGAGAAACGGTTGGAATTATTAGTTGAAAGAAGGAGAAATAATCAATGAAAGAAACTCAATTGTCCTTAAATCTGGATTATGGAATTAGTAAAGAACAGGCTTGCATCCTTTGCCATCTTTCATCCGAATGTGAAGGGTGCTGTGTGAAATGCAAGGCTGAAGGAAAGAACGGAACTTGTTACGGACAAATCTGCTCGATACCGTCAAGAGACCATGACGGACAAAGGTGGAACGCATGGATACACATTGTTTCTACTTCGCTTCCGGAACTCAAACGATTTATACCAGTGAAATACAGAAAACATTTAAAAACAAAAAAGTGATATGGCAAACATTGTAAAATTGACCGGATGCAAGGAGGTTTCGCATGATATATATGCTTACTTTACTTGTGATGCTGAAAAGGCATTAAAGGCTTTGGAACTTGGAATACCATGTACTGGAGCTGATGATAAAGGAGCTTACAACATTTATTTCAATGATGATGAAGAAATTATTTGTGAGTATATGACATTTTGCGTAACACGTGAGATTAAGAAAGTTTCATCAATACAGGAAGCCATTGAATGGATGAATGATAAAATGAATGAAAAATGAGTAAAACGAAATTGTATTACCTGTTCCTGGCAGTCATGTGGTGGATGCTGGGATAGGTGGAAAGGAGAAAAGATTTATGAAAAAAGAAGATATTGTAAAAGCAGCTAAAGAATATAGAGAAACATTACCATACTGTGATGATGCAAAAATACGTGGTATGTCTGTTGGTGGTGAAATCGGATTTATCGCTGGTGTTGAATGGTTCATGAAGTCTTTGTTCCATAAGACAAAAGATGAAGTTCCGCAACCAATCGGTGATTATGCAAATGAGGTCTATCCGCAAATACCTTGCTTGGTTAAAGGACATCTATCCACAGGGTACGGTTATGGTGTCCGGTATTGGAATGTAACTGAACAATGCTGGGATGATGAGGAGTGTGACGATTATGAGTGCGATAAAGATGCCGTTGAAGAATGGGCTTATCTGGATGATATAACTGGAAATATGGAGGAATGAACATGAAATCAATACTTGATGCTTGCTGTGGTGGCAAGATGTTTTATTTCGACAAATCTGATGATAGGGTGTTATTTCAAGATATTCGCAAAATAAAGACAACTCTTTGCGATGGTAGGACATTTGAAGTAAACCCTGACGTTCAATGCGATTTTACTAATATGCCATACGAAGATGAAACTTTTTCTATGGTTGTATTTGACCCGCCTCATTTAGTCTATAGCCGGGGAAAGAAATCTAAAATGGTTGATATGTATGGTTGCCTTAGCGAAAAAGCTATGCCGACTGGTTACCAGCAAATTAAATATGGAGCGTTATATTCCGATTGGCGCGATATGCTTTCAAAAGGTTTTAAAGAGTGCTTCAGGGTATTAAAATCAGGTGGATTTCTTATTTTTAAGTGGAATGAGACAGATGTAAAAGTTTCTGAGATTTTGAAGTTGACACCTGAAAAACCTGTGTTCGGTCATATATCAGGAAAACGCTCTAATACCCATTGGATTTGTTTTATGAAGAATTGATTATGAGTAAGAAAGAAGAATTTGCAAAAATATTTGCATCAGGGAGTAAAATGCCCAGCACTAAACTTTTGAGAGAGCTTTCGTTCATGGAAGGTTGGGATGCCTGCTTAAAATATTTAGGTGAGATTCCATGGAATGAAGCCATGAATGAGATTGCAAACCATATTTCCGAATTGAAGGAAAGAATAAAGGAGGACTGAATTATGGACATAAAAGAGATTAAAAGAAGGTTTGATTTGCTATGTAAGGCTAACAATGAAGGATATACTCTATTGTCTGAACTTGCTAAGGAATTGAAGGTTAGCAAAACTGATTTGATGCAGCTTATAGAGGATAATAGTAAGTTATTTAAAACAGGCAGCCTTGTGAGAAATGAAGGAAGGGTAAATAGGAAGAACCTTGGACTGGTTGTGACCGATGTTTATTTATCTCCAGAAGAAAATGACACAACTAAAGAATGGCTTGACAGGCAGATTAAAGAAAAGCAGAAATATATCCATATATCAGAAGCTAATGATTATGGTATGATTGTAGGGTATTACATTGAAAAAGATAGGGATAACCTTTCCAAACATAATGAACACATTTGGAGGAATACACAAGAAAAGATAAACCGGCTTACAGAACTTGGCATAATAGAAAAACGGAGTTTCTTCTTGTGTGGATTCAGTCATGACTATGAATTTGCTCTAACTGGTGAATGGATGAAGGCACTCGAAGAAAATGGGTGGGAACACAATGAGTTAAGAAGTAAATAATAAACCATGAAAGCAATATCAATCAAACAGCCGTGGGCGAGCCTAATCGCTCACGGTATCAAAGACATTGAGAACCGGACATGGAAGTGTCCTCAGAAGTACATCGGCCAAAGGGTACTGATTCATGCGAGTAAGGTTAGTGCAAAAGATTATTTCATACCTAAAAGGCTTTTTATTAATTCAAAGGTATGCTCTATACTTGAATCAAAGGAACTTCCAGAAGGTGCTATCATCGGCAGCGTAGTTATATCCGATTGCGTACAAAACAATTCGTCCGTCTGGTCAGAGAAAGGTTGTTGGAACTGGGTGCTGAAAGATGCGGTACTGTTTGATAAGCCGATTATGAATGTGAAAGGGAAACTTAGTTTTTGGGAGTATGAGTTATGAGTATGAAACACAAAAGACATCAAACGGGAAGGCTATTCAGCCGTGATACTTACATGGAGATGCTGATAAAAGACAGCCGAAGGAACTTTGAAAGGACAGAAAGACTATTGGGTGATTTGAAACTGAAAAACCATATTATAGACGAGCTTGAAAAGGAGAACGAGGAACTTAAAAAAGAAGTAAACAAGCTTAAGGATGATGCGACATTTTATCACACTCAATGGGGAAAAGAGACAGACCTTTGTAAGGATTTGAACAGAGAACTTGAATACGCAAAGAAGCGAAAATGGTGGATGATATGGAGTTTATAACTTACTGACAGCCCTTGTCAGTGCTTTGTGAATACCCGGTAACTGCTTTGTGGCGGTTATCGGGTAAATTATTCTCTTGGATCACCAAGGAAATGTATGAATGCTTCGTGCTGTAAAGGAGTGAGCGCACGTTGGCCTTTATGGAAATGTAGCTCGGAAAGCCGGTGCTGTAAATCTTTGTTTAGTACTATCCATCGTCGGAGCTGGGTAACGGCACTGCGTGCAGTTGAGCGTGGAAAATATTGTAATGCTAAATCTGTAAGATAAATCGTATGCATAGTAGTGTTTTGTGTTTTCTTGTAAAGATAATAAAATTATATAAAAGAAACTACCCCGTAGTAACAATGCGTTTACTAAGGGGTAATTAATCAATTACTAAGTAGTAATTATGAGTTTACTACGTAGTAGTTACATAAGACCTTCTTCGTCTTCCTTTTGCTTTTTCAGGCTCTTCAGGCTCGGTACCTTGTGGAAGGTGAGATTTGACTTGTTAAGTTGGCCTTTCAATCCGATTCCAGGTCTGAACTGAAGACTGACCTTCCGGATGAGCGATGGGGAGTAGGTGTCTTCTGTGGCGGAGCCGTGACTTTGCAGCTGTGCCTGAAAGCTTCCCAGATTCTCCAGTTTCACGATTTGCCCGTTAGCTATGTGAAGGTTGATGCGCTTCACCAGGGCACGGATTACGTTCAGCACGTCACCGTCGGTCAGTGTGGTGGCGTAGGAGATTTCTTCTGCCAGTTCGTTGATGCCTACCGACCCGGTGGCCTGAGCCTTTGGGTAATACTTGATTTCTCCGCTTTCGCGGTCTAAAGGATTCTGCATCCCTACAACGCAATAGTTGATTGCCATAATGTGTAAGTTTTTAAGTTGGTGAATAATTGTGTTTGCTTTGTCATGACAATGCAAAGTTATTGTGGGGATTTCTGATAGCGTTGGCCTATGAGCAGGAGTGTGTAAAAACATGAAGAATAATGCATTTTTTTGTCTTGAAAGCATGCGTAGTCCGATTAATTCACTATATTTGCCGTATGAGAAAAGAATTTGGAAAGTGGCTGATGGACATAGCCAAGTACATCACCACGGCAGTAGTATTAACCTCCATTTTCGGCTCCGTAGAGCAGGAATGGATTATTTATATAGGAGGTTTTATCTCTATATTATTAACCCTCGGTTTTGGCTTGTATCTTGTCCGGGATAAAAAAGAAAGGGATTAATCATGTATGCATTAATGACATTTGGATTTGTATCTGCAATCGCTATCGTTGGCGGTGTTTATTTTTGGTTGCAGGATAGGAAGAAAGCTCATAAGAAGGCTTGACGGAAGATTTAATTTATTAATGGGCGGAAGGATGAAATTCTTTTCCGCCTTTTTTATTTGTCCTTTCAAAAACTATTCCTACATTTGCAATGACCTACATAATGAATGGCGAGTGACGCTCGCTTCTTTAGTGAGCATTTTTTATGCTTACAAGATTGCTGTATATAAAAATATAGCGGCTTTGTACCCCCGTGTGGAGAAGTTAATGCTCTCCCTGCCATTCATTGGTGTAGGTCAACGGGAAAGGCAAAGCCGTTTTTCTTTTGCCTAAACATCATAAAGACCTACGATGATGAAAACATTAGAATTATTCCCGGCTCAGGAAAGAAACGAGCAGTTGGTTATTATTGAGAACAGTAAAGTAGTTACAACTTCTTTGCGAATAGCTGAATACTTTGGTAAAGCTCACAAGGATGTCTTAAAGGCTATTTCCAATTTGGAAATAACCAAAGATTTGCAAGAGCGCAATTTTTCGCTTTCGTTCTATACCAGAGAGTTACCCAACGGAGGTTCAAAAAAGGAACCGATGTATTATATTACCCGTGACGGTTTCACCTTGCTGGCGATGGGCTTCACTGGAAAGAAAGCTATGCAGTTTAAAATCGCCTATATCAATGCTTTTAATGAGATGGAAGAGATGCTCCAGAAGCAGGAATGCACCAGGTATGCAGAAAAACTTATTGATGCCGAGATACAGAAATTTAATAAAAGGCTCAAGGAAGCAGCACTACAGGTACGCCAGAGGAACGGTGCAGATTACGGGCCTTACGGAGAGATACAGACCGGAGTTTATTCGTATAAGGGAATGCATTTGAAAGAAAAGCTCCGGAATATATTTTCACAGTTGTCGAATGCATACGTAGAGGCATATTGTCTTTCAGGAAAGTATCTTAACATGAAAAAACAGCATGAGGAATTGCGACGTTTCCTTTCCGTAGTAGGCGGAAAGATGGGGGAAGCTTTCAGTATATTTCCTGATTTATAAGTTTGTATTTTTTTGCTGACAAGGGTTGTCAGTAGTTTACATACGTGCCGGATAGTCCGTAATAGGATTATCCGGTATTTTTGTTGTATATATCAATAAATAAAAGATTTAGATTATGGCTGCACCGAAAGGAAACGAGTTCTGGAAAATGAGAACCAAAACCGGAAGAAACAGATTGTTTGCCGAACCCGAAACTCTATGGGAGGCGGCATGTGAATATTTCCAGTGGTGTGACGAACATCCGTGGCTGGTCGTGAAGAACCGGACAAAAGGGAAAACCAAGGAAAAGGAAGAGTCACCCACACAACGCCCGTATTCGATTACAGGATTTGTTCTATATCTTGATATTTCACTCCAGACGTGGTATAACATCAAGGAAAGGAAAGAAAAAGAATTTATGGAAGTCATAACGCGTATAGAAAGTATCATCAAGACCCAGCAGTTTGAGGGAGCATGTGTCGGGGCGTTCAATGCGAATATCATAGCCCGTACTTTGGGGCTGGCCGATAAGCAGGAGGTGGACCATACGACGCAGGGAAAGCCCTTCAAGGGATTCGATTTTCTTCCCTATACTCCGGAAGCGGACAAACTGAAATGACATGGGACAGAAGGTCAATATAAAGCAGAGGCTGGCATACAATTACCTTCGTGATGACAGGACGAAGTTTCTGCTGTATGGCGGTGCCGGAGGTGGTGGAAAATCATGGCTTGGCTGTGAGTGGCTGATGCAATGTGCCTACTATCTTCCCGGCACTCGCTGGTTTGTAGGGAGAAATAACCTGAAGGACAGCCGTGAGTCCGTGACCGTAACATTCAACAAAGTAGCGAAGCTGCACGGATTTACGGCATACAAGACAAACAATGAAGGGATAGCGTTTGACAACGGTAGCGAAATAGTTTATATCGACCTGACATATTATCCGGTTAAAGACCCGTTGTATGAACGCTTGGGTTCAAAGGAATATACCGGAGGATGGATAGAGGAAGCGGGTGAGGTGCATTACCTTGCCTTTGACGTGCTGAAAACCCGTATCGGCCGGCACATGAACGATGTCTATGTCGTACCTGGAAAGATACTTATCACCTGCAACCCTAAGAAGAACTGGCTGTACCGTGACTTCTATAAGCCGTGGAGAGAAGGAAAGCTGGAAGAACCGTATGCTTTCATTCAGGCATTGGTTCAGGATAACCCTTGGGCTACAGAGGACTATATCGAGAGCCTTCGTAATACGAAGGACAGGGTGACGAAGGAACGTCTGTATTTCGGGAACTGGGAGTATGACAATGACCCGACAGCCCTTTGTGATTACGATGCTATCTGTGACCTGTTCACGAATGAGTTTGTCAAGCCTGCCGGGGATTCTTCCGGCTCCGCTGACCTTGCCATGAAGGGGCGTGACCGATTTGTCGCCGGGCATTGGAAAGGGAATGTCTGCTACCTCAAGCTGGATCAGGAGTACAGCACAGGGAAATCCATCGAGACAGACCTGAAGCGCATGATGATAGAGTGTTCCATCCCACGCAGCCGGATGATAGCGGACTCTGACGGGCTTGGCAGCTATCTTGAAAGCTATCTGAACGGAATCAGGGAGTTCCATGGAGGAACACGACCCATCAATCCTGAGTATGACAACCTGAAATCGGAATGTGCTTTCAAACTGGCGGAGATGATAAACAATCGCCTTCTCCGTATAGTATGTACGGAAGCACAGAAGGAGCGAATCATTGAAGAGCTTGGGGTGTTGAAGCAGGACCACATAGATGCGGATACGAGAAAGAAGGGAATTATCAGCAAGGAAAAGATGAAGGAGATACTTGGCCGCTCTCCTGACTATCTTGACATGCTGATTATGGCGATGTTTTTCAGGATAAAACCAGTGTTAAGGCGGCCGAAAGCAAAACTTGGGAATATATGACAGTAAAGGAGTTGTTGGTAGTTGGTAATCTGTCACACGGTATTGAAGGAGAGCTTGAGAAGCTACCTAAACCGTGGAAAGTGGGAAAGGTCAGGACACCTGATACCTTGAATGACATGAATATGGGTGAGCTTATGCAGTTGCAATCAATCAGTACGGAGAAGGAAACGATAATGGTTCCTTGCCGTGTGCTTCTGGGAATGTCGGAGCGTGAGGTGATGAGGACTGATGCATCTGAGGTTATCGGATTTTGCTTCTGGGTGGCCAGGGAAGTGAAGCGGATAAACAAGCTGTTTGCTTCCACGTCCGTTCCTCCTACACCGGAGGAGAAGCAGGCTGGGGCAGAAGCATTGAATTTCGGGCCGTTCGGACTGCTTGACTATTATGCACTGAGAATGGGAATAACGGACCATGAGGCGGTAGAATATGTTCCGTGGGTGCGTGTGTATAAATGCCTGGATATGGATGCCAGGAAGATGAGGTATGAACGCAGGTTACGTAAAATCTTGGAGGGAAAGAAGAAATGACAGTAGAAGAGAAGGTTATGAAAATAGTGGAACAGATGGGAGTTACCTATCTGTTTGAGAACTGGCAGGCTGCCAATGTAAGGCTTGACAAGATGCAGCTTCCTGCCGTGATGTATGTGCTTCCGGCTTCCGGAAATCTGAATGTGGGGCTTATGCAGATGAAAGACTTTCCTAACTGCATGATAGCCTTTATGGACAAAACGAAGCATGATTTCTCCGGTGAAGAGAATGACATGGTGATAGAACGATGCAAGTCTTTGGCCAGGGAGTTTATACTGAACGTGAACAGAAGCGGAATGTTTGAGCCTGTACAGGGTGACATTCAGTATTCGGTGTTCTATGATAAGCTTGACGTGAATGTGACGGGGATTGTCATCCAGATTCCTTTGAAGGAAATAAGAGGAATCGTGATATGCCCTACAAAAACAGTGAAGGAGATAGTGTATGGAACTTCTGCTGAGGGATAAGGTGATGGAGCTTGTGTCTTCAGAACTTGAAGCATTGAAACAGAAGGTAATCGAAAACCAGAAGAACTCCGGTCAGGTTGCTTCCGGCAGAACGATAGCCAGCATGAAGGTAGAGGTTACGGAGGATGGCGGTGTTCTGTGGGGACGTAGCCCGTTCGGAACGCTGGAGACCGGACGAAAGCCTGGTAAGGTGCCGGCAGGATTCTGGAAGATAATCCGGCAATGGATGGATGACAAGGGCATCCAGGTACAGAAGCCTGATTCCTTTGCTTACCTTGTGGCGAGAAAGATAGCCAATGAAGGGACACAGCTATTCCGGAATGGCGGTAGGGATGATATTTATTCTCCTGAAGTGAAGGATACGGTAGAAAGGGTATCGCAGGGTATCGGTATTCTGTTCGGGAGTGAAGTGGAACATATAAATCTTAATTTCAATGAGAACGGGAACTATTAACGGATGCAGCATCAAATATCCGGATGAAGTGGTATTCTGCTTTAATCCGAATATGATTACAGTGAATACTTCCAGTGATGTCACTTTTGTAATATCTTCCGATAGCGGAGGTTCCGGAGGTGTATTCGATACTACATTTGACAGGACGTTTACGATTGTGAAGAGACCGTATTTTTCGGATAATCGTGATGAATACGCTAATTATGTAGAACTTGACATATCCGCATATCTTCAGGCATGTTTCGATATTAACAGAAGTGGAGGGATGGTTGAGTCAAAAGTGGTTCATGTTAAAGTGACCATATCAGGAGTTTCTATGTCTTTTGATGTGACGGCTATATGGGGAGCTATGAATATCGGTGAGCAGTTTGATGCTCCACGTACCGTAGTACATTTTACGAAGTATCCATTTACTGTAACGATATTTGACCAGATGATTAAGCATGTGAGTCCTTCTGACGTACCGGAATATGTAAAAGTCGTGGAAGATGATTCTGAAGATGGTATTTATTTGCGCTGGATAGACCGTCATGGATTTTACCAATACTGGCTTTTCCAGGAAGGGTCAAACGAAAATAAATCTGAGGAATATGGAGAGCATCTTATGGAAAACTTTTATGGGAGCAAGTATGGGTATTACGGCGTATCCAGAATTCAGGGAAAGACTACCGAGGGAACCAAAAAGGCATGTGCGTCATTGGTTTCTAAGGAGATATTCAACATGCTGCTTTCAATACATTCTTCTCCTCTTGTCGATATGTATGTGGATGAGACCTGGGTTCCGGTTGGTATAAAAGCTGATACGGCTGTTGATTCAGGTGAGCACCTGCAGGATTTTGAGATAACGGTCATATTGCCAACTATAATTTCGCAGAGCTTATGAGAGATGAGTTATATATTGACGGGACGAAAGTGGATATGGGGGAGTCCGGTGTTTCTCTTGAATACCGTAGCAATATCCTGACTGATATTAGCAAGATTGTAAGTAATTTCAGCTATACGATTAAGCTGCCGAAGACAAAGAATAACCTTCGGCTGATAGAATGTGCTCATATACCCAGTGCAGTGAGCAGCTTCCCATATCTTCCTCATGTAGGTACTTTATTACGTGACGGTGTGCAGATCGTTGATGGAGCCAATGTGGTATTGATGTCAGTAAGTGACACGATAGAGATTGCGCTTTCATGGGGAAATATTCAAGGTTTTGAAAATATCCTCAATAGTGATAAGACTTTAAGAGACCTGACGGCGCTTCCACTGAGTGGAGCATGGAGTTATTGGTGGAAGTTGAGGACACCTGATATGGACCATCCTATGGTTAATTATGGGTTCAATGATGCAGAGGAAGGCGTATGGTATCATCCTGTAATTCCGGTAAGTGAACTTATGCGGCAGATAGCAACAGATAATGGGATTAGCTTTGAATATGACAGGGAAAGTGTATTGGCTGAAATAAGAATACCTTTACTGACAAAAAACGGTTCACCTGAACAGTCAGAAGAATGTAGTCTTATTCTTGTACCGAATGGTATGGGCAATTCAAGCGATTCAGGGAAGGAAATACTATTTGAACGTATAAGTGTTAGTAATTATTTCTTTTCTGCACTTTTAGGAACTGGAGCTGGTGGTTCGTTTACAGCGGGAGTAATCAATAACTTTGTAAATACTAAGTATTCTGTATCATGGAACTTGACGTGCTCAATATCTGGGACGATACCTGAAGAATTGTATCTTGTTATGAGTATTGGAGGAACTGAGATAATGTCAGCATCTCCATATAGCATTAACGGAAGTAAGGTGGCTTTTAATCTTAATGGTACTACCGATATAGTAGGTAAATATGGTAATGTTGACGGTAGAATAAAATTTTTCATTAAAGGACTCCAAGATGTGAATGTAGTATCTGAATTGTCTGGGGATATGACATTGGCACCTGATTCAGAGGTAACGGCTTATGATGGAGATGGATATAATAACAGATACTATCATATACCAAATCTTCCGGATATTAAGCAGATGGACTTTTTGAAAGCTATTACTGCAATGTTGGGACTCTTTGCCGTGCCAAAATCGGATGGTACAGGAATACGCTTCTTCTCGTTTGATACTATTTTAGAAAATAAATCAAAGGCTGTAGACTGGAGTATGAAGATTGTATGTGCATATTATGGTGATTTGCCAAGAACAATATCATACAGTCTTAACGGGTTTTCCAAGAACAACTGGTTTAGGTATAAGGAAGATGATACAGTCAAAGGCAACTATGATGGAAAGATAGTTGTAGAGAGTGAATCGTTGGATGATGAAAGAGACGTGATAACACTGCCGTTTGCCGCTTGTGATTATTCAGGTAACATGGTAAGCATTCCTTTATATTCCTATAATTCGGAAGGAAAGCTGGAAATGAATGATATAGAACCACGTCTTATATACCGTTCAGGAAATGATGGTACGATAGCTTCATTTAAGGAGTTGGAGTGGGGGACGTTATTGTCTAAGTATTACAGTTCTTATCAGGATATTGTGAAGCATCCTAAAGTAATTTCAGAATATGTCAGATTAAGTCCTGTAGAGCTTAAAGAGCTGGATTTGACAGTACCAGTATATCTTCGACAATACGGTTCATATTTTGCGATTGTGAAGGTGAAAACCAAGGAGAATAATATATGCGAAGTTGAATTGCTAAAAATATAGTGTTATGGCGGATAAGGTGGAGAAAATCCTTGACATCAAGGTGAATTATAATGAAGCTGTAAAGGCGATAGCGGAATACCAGACGAAGATTGATGCGGCCAGGGATGCAGAAAAGAACCTGAAAAAGCAGTTGAAGGATGGGGAAATATCCCGTCAGCAGTATAACGAGGAGATGGCTGCGTCAAAGATTGCCATTGCAGATTATAATGATGCGATACGTATCATCAACAAGACCGTACAGAATCAGATTAAGCAGGAGAAAGAGCAGGAGGGGAGCCTGAAAGCACTACGCGCTGAGCTATCTAATTTGACGGCTGAATATGATGCTCTCTCGGAAGCTGAAAGAAAGAGTGCCAGTGGTGAGGAACTGAAAAATAAGATAAACGAGGTTACGGATGCCCTGAAGGATGGAGAGGAGGAAACGCAGAGGTATTACCGGAATGTGGGTAACTATGAGGAAGCGATTAAGAGTGCGGTTTCAAGCAATATTCCGTTTATTGGAACATTAATACAGACTCAGGATGAGATGGGAAGTGTGAAGGCTGGTGCTGTGGCTGCAGGTGCTGCCGTGAAGAATTTTTCAAAGACACTTCTTGCATTGTTGGCCAACCCGATTGTTGCTATTCTTACTGCGATTTCCGTGGTGATTATGGCTGTAGCTAAAGGTATTAAATCGAGTGAGGAAAATACAAGCCGATGGAATGTTGTTCTTGCTCCATTGAAAATGGCCTTGGATGCCGTGGGTAAAGTGCTGCAGATTGTGGCAAGCGGAATACTTTCTGTTGTAGAAGCTGGTGGTAAGATGATGGGATGGATTACCAAGCAGCTTGAAAAACTTCCGGTACTTGGTAAATATGTGGCAGAGGTGAACAAGGAGAATGAGAGATACATTGCTATGGCAAAGGAGCAGGCGGCAATAGACAGGGATACACGAAACCTTCAGGTGCAGAATGCAAAGAATGCTCTTCAGATAGCTACTTTGAAGGCAAAGGCTGACGATGAACTGAATGTGTCTGCGAAGGAACGTATGGAAGCTATCAGGGAAGCTAACAGACTGGAGGAGGAAGCCAGCAAGAAGAACTACGAACTGGCCAAGAGAAGATATGAATTGATGGTACAGCAGAATGCGATGGCTGAGAACACCAAGGAAACCAATGATGCTATTGCTCAGGCTGAGGTGGAGATGTATAATGCGTTGACTGAGTATCAGGATAAAAGGGGTGAATTGCTTGGTCGTGAGGTGTCTTTGGCTAACGAAATAAAATCGGCTGAAAAGGAAAAATCGGATGCGGCTATTGCTGCAAAGCAGAAAGAGATGGAAGCGGTAAGAGCGGCAGAGGATGCCATGCTGGCTCTTGTGAAAGATGGGCGTGATAAACAAAGTAAGGAGATAACCTTACAGTATAATCGTCAGATTGAGGATTTGCGTACGAGGCTGAAAACAGAGACAGACCTTACAGTAAAGGCCCGCCAGGCTATCAACGACCAGATAAAAGCTCTGGAACAGCAGAAGGCTGCTGAGTTGCAAAAGCTGTCTGAGGAGGAGTTACAGAAAGAGATAGACAATCGTACCAAGCTTATTTCCTTACAGCTTGAAGCCGTAAAGGAAGGTAGTGAGCAGGAATATCAGTTGAGGATGCAGCAGCTACTTGCCCAGCGTGATGCCGAGCTTGCTGACAAGGAACTGACCGAGCAAATGAAGCTTGCCATCGTGGACAAGTATGACAAGCAGATGGACGATCTGATATTACAGCGTGAGCAGGAAATATCGGATAAGCAGCAGGAAGCCGTCAGACTGAGAATGGAGAATGAAATTATGCAGCTCCAGCAGTCCGGTGCAAGTGAACTGGAGATACTTCAGGAACAGGCTTCACAGAAATTAGAACTGTTGAACAGCATACAGCAGCAGGAAGGGGAGAGTGAACAGGAGTTCCTTAACCGTAAGCTTCAGGCTAATCAGGAATATATCGATGCGAAGAAGTCCATTGCAGACAAGGAGGTTGAGATAGAGCAGGTAAAATTCCAGGCAATAGAGACAATAACATCAGGTCTGTCATCCGCCTTTGAAACATTGGGTGAAAATAATAAGACTTTTGCCATACTCTCAAAGACACTGGCTCTTGCTGAGATTGCCATCAATACCGGAAAGGCTCTGGCTGCCGGTATAGCACAGGCTCAGTCTGTCCCGTTCCCGGCTAACTTGGCAGCTATCGCAACGACAGTAGCAACGATACTTTCTAATATTGCTGTAGCTACAAAAACGGTAAAAAGTGCTAAATTTGCAACAGGTGGTTTAGTCACCGGACCAGGCACCGGAACAAGCGACAGCATACCTGCACAGCTTAGTAACGGTGAGTCGGTGATGACGGCCAGAGCCACCTCGATGTTTGCTCCTTTGCTCTCATCATTCAATCAGATGGGAGGGGGAGTTCCTATCAACGTGACACAGACAAGTAGTCAGGCTCTCGGAGAGGACATGCTGGCCAGAGCTGTCGCCAAAGGAGTTCAGTCTATGCGTCCGGTTGTTTCGGTTGAAGAGATAACCAGTGTGAGTAACCGTGTAAAAGTATTGGAGAATCTTGGTAATGTATGAACGTGTATGAATTTCTAAACACACATAAGGGAGTGATGGAGCAGTTACAGACGCTCCCGGTACAGCCGTCGGACGTGAGATACCTTGAACTTTACAAGGAATACAGCCGTCTGATGAAAGAAGGGCATAAGAAAACCTACGTATTGCAGTACCTTTCAGACGAATACAGCGTGGATGAGAGGACGATATACAGGGTTGTAAAGAAGTTTTCCACGGAAGTGGATATGTAATTGTTTGAGGTGGGCAGCGGCTCACCTCTTTTTGTTTGAAAAATCGACTGACAAGGCGTGTCAGTGCTATTCCTTTCAAAAATTCTTATAGCCATATCGCGTTCACTACCTTTGTTTCAAACAATTACGAGATATGGCGAAATTATTTATCAACAAAGACATTGTAGCTGATACCGAAAAAATGGAAAACTGGTATCTGACTGGCGTTGATGGTATGTCCTTCTCTGATGTACAGGATTTTCTTGGCTGGATTGCTCCGGATGACAATCACATTGATATTGAATTACACTCGTGCGGTGGTGATGTGGCTGAAGGATATGCGATATATGATGCTTTAAGGGCTACTGGGAAGGAAATTTCTGCTACTGTAGTAGGACGATGTGCTTCAATGGCGACAGTAATTCTTTTGGCAGCTCCTATCGAGCGCAGAAAGATGTATCCGCACGCAAAGATTCTTATTCATTCACCTTATTGTCCTGGTGTAGAAGGTTCTCTTGATATTTCAGCGCTTGAATCCTTAAAAGCTGGGTTGGAAGCAGAGCGTGAACGTATGATTTCAATCTATGTTGAGCGCTGTGGGGTTGATCGTGCGGTGATAGAGGAACAAATGGCTAAAGAAACATGGTTTGGTGGTGAGGTGGCCAAGCAACTTGGATTTGTGAGTGAGGTAATTATGCCGAAGTCAGCTAAAGTAGTATCTAACAATAAATTTATGGAAAAAAAAGAAAATGAAGTTACGGTAAGCAAGTCATTGCTTGACCGTATGCTGGCCAAGTTAGGCTATGCAAAAATCGAAGATGTTCCTGCGGTAGCGTTGGAGCTTACAACTGCAGGTGGCGACACATTGACAGTAGAGCGTGAAGAAGGTGAACCGCAAGTAGGTGACGCGGCAAGCCCGGATGGGGAACACGTAATGCCAGACGGGAAGACTATCGTAGTGACTGACGGCGTAATTACCGAAATCCGTGAAGCTGAAAGTGGAAATGATGATACAGCAGCATTGGAGGCACGTATCGCAGAATTGGAACAGCAGGTTTCTGACTTGACAGCCAACGCCAAGACAGAGGATGATGTCAGAATCCTGGATGCAGTGGCTAAGGCTGGAGGAATTGAAAAACTGACTAAAGCGGCCGCAAGCAAGTACACTCCTGCAGGACGTACTACTACTATCGGTAAAAAGACTGATACAAAGAAAGTGAGCAAGATTGGACAGAAATTGGAGAAAATCAGAGAAGAAAGAAAAGGAGGTAACAAATGACATGGGAACAGTTAAGCAATCTGACACCTGATAATGGTGCGATTAGTGATTTGAAAGATTTGATTATTGCAGAGATTTTTACCGACCCTGAACTGGAGCGCTTCTTCACTCTTGTACAGAACGCTAAGAATGGTGAAAAAATTGGTTATCGTGGTGCAATGAGTGATGTCGGTTGGGCTGGCTCTGGTTGTAATCCAAGCTATAAAAGTGCAACCATTCAATTCCTGGAAAAAGAATGGTCAATTGGTGATTGGCAAGTTCCTTTGAAGTGGTGTTATACAGAACTGATTAATACTATTGCTGAATATTGTCTGAAAACAGGGACTGAAATTGGCGATTTGACTTCGACTGAATATATGGATGATATTGTTTATCCAGCATTGAAAGATGCGATGATGAGCATGATGTGGCGATTTGTATGGTTCTCAGATAAGGATGCAAAACTTCATTCTAACTCTGGAGTCTTGTCTACAGGAACTGATGTGGAATTGTTTAAAACGACAGACGGTTTGTGGAAACGACTTTTTGCTGTTGGAACTGCCAGTGCTGGTCAAAAAACAGCTATTGCAGCTAATGGTGAAGCGACGATGGCCGAACAGTTTAGCAAGTTGAAGGAGTCTGGAGTAGCAATCGGAATCTTCGATGCGATGCTTGAAAATGCAGATGCCCGAATTGCAGGTTTGCCAGGTGCTGGTATCTTCTGTACTAAGACGCTTGCAGATGCATTGACAAAAGACTTGAAGCGTGAATATAAGGAAATCCTTACATGGGAGCAGGTATTTGGAGGAATGAAAATGACAGAGTACAATGGTGTTCCTGTATACCAGATTCCGGTGTGGGATAGAATGATTATGAAATACCAGAATGACGGAACGAAACTTAATCTTCCTCACCGTGCTGTGTTTGGTTCTCCTCGTGAAATGTTGGTCGGAACTCCAGCTAATGACCTGATTTCAGAACTGGATATTTGGTTTGATAAAAAAGACCGCATGAACTATCTGTATTCCACGGGTAAGATGGGAACACAAATTGGTCAGGATGATTTGTTCCAGTTGGCTTATTAACGAAAAGGAGGAGTTATGTCAGGAATCTGTGACTATGCAATAAAAAGGGACATCGTGGCAAGCTGCGATGACCCGCTCGTTCCTGGAGTAGAGCAGGAAGGCGTTATCATGAACCGGAAGGACATAGATTTCGCTACAGTAGCATTCAATGCAACGCGTAAGAATGTGATTGAAACGCTGGCCTTGAAGGAAGGCAAGAAAGCCTATAAGGTTATTGTGCCTGGAAGCACTCCGTTTACCGGGACGAACACGGCACTTGCTGTCGGTACGTATCAGAATACGTTTACCAATACGGTGAATATGGTGATTCTTGCCAATGACCCAGACGTGTGTGCGGACATTATTGACGGGCTGGCAAACGGTGAATATGTGGTAATCCTGGAGAACAAGGCGAAGAACTTGCAGAAGGAAGAGAATCCGGGTGATTCTGCATTCCAGATTTATGGTTATTACCAAGGCTTGAAGGCTGCCGAAATTAGCAACGACAAATATTCGGAAGAAACCGATGGTGGCTGGTCAGTATCTCTGCAGGAAACAAAAGTGCCAAAATCTGCTTTGTTCCTTTACAAGACAGACTACGAGACTACCAAGACGGCCATCGATACGTTGACATCTCCAGCAGCTTGATATGGAAGTGATTGATGTGGTTAATAGGTTGAAGGAGTTGGGAAGCATTGCTTCCCTCTCTTCTTCTGACAAGGCAGAGATTGAAAACCTTTATGTGCTTGTCCTTGATAAGAAGTTTATCCGCACATCTTGTAGCGACTGTTATCATGATGCGGTGATAGAAATGAGTGTTTACCTTAACAAGAACGGAAAGATGAAAGAAAAATCAGAATACAGCTTGAAGAACGGTGTTCTCCTGCAGATGGGATTTGGTAGTAGCGAAATGTATACGAATGCCAACCTTACTGATGAAGCAGCAGAGAAGTATCTGGCGAAATACCCGGACAACATTAAGTATTTCTCAAAGAAACCCGATGACTGGGAAGAACGTGTAAAGTCCAGAAAGGACGGAAATGTGGTGATTAATGACGAGCTTGTCTCTCTCATGGTGGAAGCTATGAAGGATGGAGTTTCAAGTAAGTCAATTCAGGAAGAGTTCAAGGGTTATAAAATCTCCGGAAAGACTATTACAAAAAAAGTCCTGACAGCTCACGTAAACAAGGCTCTGGAAGTATTTGCTGATATGCGGGAGAATCCTGAAGGAAGTGAAGAAGGCAGTGAGAATGGGGATAATCATGAATCTACTGATGGGCAGACCGATGAAGAAGGAGAAGCGGTAGAAGGCGCTGAATAAATTAAAACCTCACGGAATTATGAAAGTAAAGGAACTTAGAAAGAAGAGCAGTGTAAGGGTAGATATACGCTATTTGCAGCAGCTTGGGATACAGTCTTACGGGGATGACAACCTCTATCCGCAGACGGTAAGAAATATCATTGCAGCGAGTTCTACCGGAAGTGAATGTGCTGACCGTTTCGCGGATTTCATTGAAGGTAACGGATTCCGTGAGGTTTCTTTTTCGGAGTATGTGGTAAACCGAAAGGGAGATACGGCTGATGATATACATTCTCTTGTTTGCCGGGATATGGCTGACTTCAATGGGATTGCCATTCATGTAAATTACAACATTTTGGGCCAGATTGTGGAAATTCAGCATGTCCCATTTGAAAACTGCCGTCTGGTGGAAGAGGATGATAACGGATATGTGGCTAAGATTGCCGTGCATCCTGACTGGAGCGGTACGAAAACCAGGAAAGGGAAGAAGATACGTGTAGCAAAAGAGAATATCGACTACATTGATGTGTTCAATCCGTTGAAATCTGTTGTTCTGGCACAGATTGAAGCTGCTGGCGGGATAGAATACTACAAGGGGCAGGTTCTATGGGTATCCATGGCCGGAAAACAGACTTATCCGGTAGGTAAATCTGACCGTGTCATTACCGAGATGAGCACGGATGAAGGGCTTTCCAACGTGAAATTCAGGAATGTGCGCAATAATTTCCTTCCGTCCGGTATGGTTGTCACTAAGAAAGGCTCGGATAGTGTCAGATATGATGAAAAAGGCAATGAAATAAAGATTCCGGAGGATGACGGATTCTCTGATAGCCTTGTCAAGCTACAGGGTGATACTAATTCTCTGAAACTTATAGAGGTAACGCTTGAAAATGACGAAGAAATGCCTGTATTTATCCCGTTTACTACACAGAATTATGATAAGGAGTTTACCGTTACGGATGCAAGTGTGGTGGAGCGCATTTATTCCGCCTATGGTCAGGAGCCGTGGTATTGTATCCGTATCGGGAAAGTGGGATTTTCCGGCGATATTTTGGAAGATGCCTTTGAATACTATAATTCTATCGTCAGCAAGCAACAGCGCTTAATAGAGCGCACGTTTGACCGTATTTTCCGCTACTGGTATGAGGTGGCAAACCCGTCAATGGATTTTAGTGTACAACCATTAAAATATATAAGAAATGCAGCAGTATCTGATAACAACGCTTGAGGTCGCAGATTTGTCACGTAGCATGTCCGTGCATGTGGATGAAGATAAGATAGAGACGTATATACGTGAATCGGAGAGTATTGATATAAAGGCTGCTCTTGGTGATGCCTTGTATCTTGATGTAAAGGAGAATCCTGAGAAATATGAGCTTCTTCTTGATGGAGGTACGTATGAGGACAAGTGTGGAGAGAAAAAGATATTCATGGGTATTAAGACGGCGTTGGCATATTATACCTATGCACGGATCGTGAAGAACGGTGACGGAAATGTGACAAGATACGGATTTGTTCATAAGGAGGATGAATACAGCAGCCGTCCTGACATCAAGGAAAAGGTTATGGCCTATAACGATGCGTTTTCTATCGCTGATAGATACCTGAAGGAGTGTGTAAGGTTTCTTGAAGAGAAAAAGGATGATTATCCGCTTTACAAGGGAAGCGGAAAAATTAAAGCAAACAGGACTGTATTTAGAATTTTAGGAGATTAATATGGATAGTATCGAGATGCTAAAGGAGTTGTCTTTGCTTATTCGTAATGCTACGAAAAGCGGAGAGAATACGGCTGAACGGGTGGGTAGAACATTTGTTGGCATAGTCGATATCTTATCAACTGTTACCCTTGACAAGCTAAGGAAGATATTTTTGCAGAAGGATTGTGAGGATGAAACGAAGTATCTCCTTAAACTCTTGGGCGGTATTATATCTCCTTTCCTGACATCTCCAGACTTCGTGACAGGTATGATGGGTGCTGGTATGTCATTCTCTTCAGAAAAGGGCGGCGAGTCTGTCGGATGGATTGACAAACTGTACGTGCGCAAGAAAGCCATCTTCCAGTTACTTTCAATAATGGAGACCGAGTTGGCCGGAGCTTCCATGATGTTTAACTCTTCAGGAGCACGGG
>ENA-OOWN01000649-OOWN01000649.1-human-gut-metagenome-genome-assembly--contig:-NODE-649-length-29071-cov-23.696788_pt1 | contig 29071 bp, 27 predicted proteins | sample MGYA00241406_ERZ501319 | MGnify/ENA primary metagenome ERZ501319 (study PRJEB25962, sample SAMEA2042734) | human gut metagenome | biome: human gut; feature: human-associated habitat; material: faeces... | reverse complement strand
GTTTTTGGTCGTGTCAAGAATATTTCCTATTTTTAGATCACGTTGAAACTGTGCGGATGTGCACGGCTCCAGCGTCATCCCAGACTTGTCGTTCGGTCTTTCAAGGATATGATGTTTTTTCGGGCCTAAGCTAAACAATCCCCTATATTCATCGGGTGAGCCGCATGGATGGCTGTAGGGACTAGACGGTCGCAGGATATGGAAATCCGTGGCCGGCAGTCCGTATGATGATGTCGGGAGCCGGTCACGGATGTCATGAGTCGTGATAGGGAATGTGGGAAAGACATCTTCGTGTGCTTATCCGGGGATGTCTTTTCTCATCGTATGATGGTCTTGGAGGGTGGCGGCAGCATCATCTGACAGTTGTCGGAATGGATGTTCGCTCTTCTTAGGAGGAATCACATTCGTTCCGGAATCGTATGCCGTGTTTCTGCTATACCAAGAATAGGCTTTTTCTGCCGGATGCTCGTCTAGAAGGCTATTCTTCCGTAAAGAGCACTTGTACGAGTGTCTGTCCTACCGCCTTCAGCGTACTCTTGTCGATGTGCTGCATATTGTCATCCATCGTATGCCAGGTAGGTCCGAAGGAACTCTCGGGACAATCGGGATAGTAAGGCACGATGTCGATACAGGGAATTCCGGCTTTCTGGTTTACGGGGATATGGTCGTCCGTGATCATTCCGCCGTCGCTCTTGGGGAAGAAAGAGCCGTATCCGGCCTGACGGGCAGCCTTCCATACTTTCTTTACGATCTCGGGTGCATACTGCTTTGACATGCCTTCCTGATAGAAGCGGGCGCCCTGTCCGCCTACCATGTCGAGTAGAATGCCGTAGCGGGGGGCATAGCCTTGCGGAATGTTTGATGACCAGTATTGTGCTCCGAGCGCCCAGGAGTCGCCCGTATCGGGCAGGTCGCTCCAAGAGGGAGTGCCCCAGTCTTCAGCATCGAAGCAGACAAAATCGATGCCGAGCTGTTGGTTTTTCATGGCTTTCGCATTGGCGGGATTGTTCAGCAGTCGTGCCAGTTCGAGCATTACGGCCACGCCTGAGGCGGCATCATTGGCTGCAAGGATGGGAGTGCGGTGCTTGGTGGAGTCGGGATCGTTGTCGGCCCACGGGCGGGAGTCCCAATGGGCGCAGATGAGGATACGTGTAGTGGCCTCGGGACGATAGCGGGCAATGATGTTTGTGCTATGGAGCACGGTTCCGTCGTAGCCCTTCAGGTCGGCCTTCTGGGTCTCTACGGTACAGCCCAGTCTTTTGAACTGGCTGACGATCCATGCCTCGCATTGGTCATGAGCAGGGGTGTTCATTGGCCGGGGACCGAAATCGCACTGTGCCTGTGTGAAGGCATAGGCTGAGTCGGCATTGAATGCGGGACCGACGGGGGCAACCTTCTCCTCTTCTTCCTCTTCGTCGGGTAAGGGAGTAGGGGATGGATGGAAGAGTAGAAAGCCGATGGCAGCAATACATGCTATAGATATCACGGTTATCGTTATTTTAGTTTTCTTTTTCATCTTGCTTAATTGGATGGTGCGATCGTGTCATGACCGGTCACGATGGTATGTGAGTCTGTTGTATGTCCCGTGACAGACGCGGGACACAGTCTGTGCGGATATGATTCTCATAAAGGATCATGCCTGACGGGCAGCCTGGACTTCGCCCATGACGCGCAGCCAGTTGCCGCCCCAGATCTTCTGCAGATCATTGTCGGAGAAACCACGTTGGCGGAGCAGGCGGGTGAGATTGATCATCTCTGAGGCATCGGCCAGTCCGCGGACTCCTCCATCGCCATCGAAATCGCTGCCAATGCCTACATGGTTGATACCCATCACGTCAATGGCATGTTCCAAATGGGCAATGGCGTCGGCCACCGTGGCCTCGCCGTCGAGACGGAGGAATCCGTGATAGAGCGTGATCTGCATCACACCGCCCTGTTGGGCCAGGGCACGCATCTGCTCATCGGTGAGGTTGCGCACATGGTCGCAGAGGGCACGACAGCAGGCATGCGAGCATACAATGGGTGTCTTCGATTGCTGGAGAGCATCGAAGAACGATTTTTCACTGGCATGGCTCAGATCGACCATGATACCTTCACGGTTCATGGCATCAATCACCTCACGACCGAAGTGGGAGAGACCATTGTGTGTGTTGCAGCCGCGTGCAGAGTCGCAGATGTCGTTGTCGCCATTGTGGCAGAGCGTGATATATACAATGCCACGCTGGGCGAAGTGGCTTACGTTAGCAAGGTCGTGCTCGAGAGCCAGTCCGTTTTCAATGCCGAAGAGGATCGACTTACGTCCGTTGCGCTTATCCTCATACAGGTCGGCCGGCGTGCGTGCGATACTGATGTAGTCGCTGTTCTGTCCGACGATCTGCTCGAGCTTGTCAAAGATAAGGTCAGCATATTGGCGGGGGGAGAGACTGTAGGCCGGCAAGACGTCAGGAGCTGCGTCCTCCGTCTTGTCTGGCAGGGTCGCGTCCTTCCACTCAGGCAATGTGTTGAGCAATTCGGGATTATGATGCAGGATACCGGCGATGTCGACCTTTTGCGAGAATGTCTCGCCCATCTTCGGTTGGGGCAGGTAAGCCACCATGACGACGGCGTCCTGATGGCCGTCAGACATCTTGTGCAGGTCGTAGAGGATGCGTGGATCGCGGTGGTCGAACTCAATACCTTGAGGGAAAAACATCGGTGTGTCGCAATGGGAGTCGAGGGTGAGGGTACGGTGATGGAATGCCTTGGCTTCGGAGAAGTCCTCAGCTTCCTTGACAAGCCATTGAAACAGTCGTCGTCCTTCTTCCCCGAGCCATTCAGGATGCCACTGCACGCCTAAGATGGATTTGTATTCGGTGTTCTCGATGGCTTCGATGATACCGTCGGAAGCTGTGGCAGCGATGCGGAAACGTTGTCCCGGATCACTGATGGCCTGGTGGTGAAAACTGTTGACGAATAATTTGACAGGTGTCGGATTTTCGCCCTTATTGTCATGGGTAGTAGAGGCAGCGTTGCGATAGATGCTGTCGAGTATTGTCCCGGGCACGATGCTTATGCTGTGGGTTGGCTCGTATCGGTCGGCATCCTGACTGTGTTTGATGACGTCCTTACGGGCACTGATGTCCTGTGCCACCTTTCCTCCCAAGGCAACGGCTAGTATCTGTATGCCTCTGCAGATGCCCAGCATGGGTATCTGACGGTTGTAGGCCAGACGGACAGTGAGCAGCTCGGCTAGATCGCGTTGGCTGTTGATGCTGTGCAGGGCGGGGGAGGGCTCCTCATCACACCATAGCGGATTGATATCGCCTCCACCGGTGAAAATCAGGCCGTCTATGTTCTCTAATGTGTTGATAATCACATCTGTATCTGGTACTGGAGGGATAAGTAGCGGCGTGCCTCCAGCTGCTACCACTTGGCGGTAATAAACATCACTGAGAACGCTGCCTCCGTTGGTATAATTAGCTGTCAGGCCAATCACCGGACGGCGCTTGGCTTCAGGATAATGAGCATACACTTCATCCAAATGTGTATCCAGCATGAATTTTTTCATAGTAATATATTTAAGGACGGCCGAATCCGCCGTCCGTCACGCGCTCCTGACCTGTGGATAATCTATCTTCGTTCAGGGAAAGGGAACACCTATTGCTGTCAGAGATCTCAGTCTTCTTCGATTTTTACAGGTATCTCGCGTTTGATACTTTGTTCGAGAGAGATGAGGGTTTCGGTAGAGACAACACCGGGAATCGACTGCATTTTATTGTTGAGCAGGTCCATGAGCTGTTCATTATCCTTGGCATAAAGCTTGACAAGCATGGTATAAGAACCTGTCGTGAAATGGCATTCCACGATCTCGGGAATGTGGTTGAGCCGTTCTACAACGTCCTTGTACATTGAGCCACGTTCTAGATTGATGCCTACATAGGTACATGTGGAATAGCCAAGGCTTTTGGGATTGATGTCAAAGCTGCTGCCGGTTATGACTCCACTCTCTATGAGATGCTGTACACGTTGGTGGATGGCTGCGCGTGAGACGCCGCACTCTGCGGCCACGTCCTTGAATGGTATGCGTGCATTCTTGGACAGGATGGAGAGTATCTTCTTGTCTAATTTGTCAATTTTGTCCATGGTGATGATGTTTCGATTGGTTGCAATTAGTAAGCAAAAGTAGCAAATATTATTGACTAACACAATAAAATGCACGACTATTATTGAAATAATCGTGCATTTTGTCATTTATAAGCCTTTGATGGCTTATTTTTTAGTCGTTTTTGTGCTTTTTGTGGTTGTCTTCTTCCTTGCTACGGTCTTGTTGCCGGTTTGAGTCTTGGTAGCGGGCTTGAGAGTCTCTGCCGGCTTCTTGTCAGGCTCAATGCCTTTCAGTTCAACGGTAAAGATCAGAGCAGAATAAGGCTTGATCTGACCGGCCTGACGCTGTCCGTAGGCAAGGTCCTGAGGGATATAGAGTACCCATTTGGAGCCAACAGGCATCATGGTGAGAGCTTCACTCCAGCCCTTGATCACCTGATCGCAACGGAAAGAGTCATAGCCTTTCTTGGTGTTGTGCTTGGAAGTAGCATCGAAGACGGTACCGTCGATGGTCTTTCCCTCATATACTACTTGGACGGTCTGCTCCTTGGTGGGCTTTGCGCCTGTACCCATGGTGAGTACCTTGTACTGCAGGCCGCTGGCAGTGGTTTGTATGCTGTCCTTTGCCTTATTGTCGGCCATCCACTTCTCATTCTTGGCCTTCCATGCCTCGTTGATGGCATTGACAATGGCCTGGCTGCGTGTCTGGAAGTACTCGCGTGCCTTGGATGTGTTGAAGAACGTGCTGTCCTGACCTACGCCTGCGATGAAGCCCTTATGGAAGAGAGAGGCTTGCAGAGAATCGGGAGTATCCTTAAGGTTACGGTTCATGCCGGGCAGGATGCGTTCGGCAGCCTGCTGAGCGATGCTTGAACCTGCAATATAAGCCTTAAAAGCGGGGTCGGAAGCCTTCGCAACGGCGTCTTCATAGCCACGGATGAATTCGGGAAGCTGTGCCTCATCGATGTGGAGCTGCTCCTTCAAGTAGGGAAGCAGACCTTGGGTGGCTGCCACGCCGGCAGCGTAGGAGAGGCTGTCGGAGGGGGTATTGAGCTGCACAATGACAACACGAGGCTGTTGAGCCTGTTTCTTCTGATCTTTCTTCTTGTCGGCCGAAACGGTCATCGTGACGGCTGAGGCTAAGAGAAAGAAAGAGAGCAAAATGATCTTTTTCATTGTTGCTGTTGACTATAAGAGATAGTATCCAATAATTCATGTGAGAGAAAGACCATGGCAGCACCCTTATATGATGACCGGAAACGGCTATGTTTGTGTCCGTATCTTTCATATATGCATGACTGCCTACAGCCCTTCCCTCTTTTTAAATCCGCATTTGCGGTTAAGGTACTGATACGCTATTATTTGCCTACCTTTACCAGCTCGATCTTGAAGATCAGGGCAGAGAAAGGCTTGATCTGGCCTGCCTGACGCTCCTTATAAGCGAGCTGCTGGGGGATATATACCTCCCAGACAGAGCCTTCGGGCATGTGGGTCAGAGCCTCGGAGAAGCCGGGGATCACCTGGTTGGCATGCATCGTCACGGGACGACCGCTCTTATAACTAGAGTCGAACACCTTGCCATCAATCGTACGGCCTTCGTACTGAACCTGTACGGTAGATGTGTCAGAGGGAATGGCACCCTTGCCTTCCTTGAGCACCTTATACTGTACACCCGACTTCAGGGTCACCACTCCGGGCTTCTTGGCATTGGCGGCGAGGAACTTCTCACCGGCGGCCTTGTTAGGGCCATACTCCTTTGCCATGGTCTTTGTCTTGATGGCCTCCATCTTGGCCTGGGCTACATTCTGTGCCTGGGTGGGATCCATCAGGCCCTTCTTGCCATTCACACCTGTGATGAAACCGGCCAGGAGGTTTTTCAGAGAGATAGTCTTTGTAGAGTCCTCTCCATATACCTCGTGGTTGATGCCCTTAACGAGCTGGGTAGAGATCTGCTGACCGATCTGAAGACCCATGATATAAGCGGCTTTCTTCTTGTTGTCGCCGGCATTGACACCCTCGTTGATACCCTTGATGAATTCGCTCATGTAGGTGGTGTCGATCACCTGGCCCTGTTGGATAGCCTGACGTACATACTGTGACTGTACCAGACCGATGGCGTAACTCATGGAGTCGACGTCAGTCTTCAGTTGTGCTTTAGGAGTAGAGTTGCCGCAGGCTGTGAAGGTGGCGGCAGCGACGGCCATAGCGGCCAAAAGATGAATCTTTTTCATTTTATCGTTTGATATTTTAAAATTCAATGGGATAAGTGCGGCGGAGAATTTCCCATGGCTGTTCTGATGGAATCAGGAAACAGCTCCGGCTCTGCCGTCGCTATCGTTTTTTACTTCACTTTGATAAGTTCTACGTCGAAGATCAGCGTAGCATAGGGAGGAATAGACTGGCCTGCTCCCTGCTCGCCGTAGCCGAGGTGGTAGGGGATGAAGAAACGGTACTTGGCACCTTCCTGCATCAGCTGCAGACCCTCGGTCCAGCCCTTGATCACCTGATTGAGGCCAAAAGTGGCAGTCTCGCCACGGCGGTAGCTCGAATCGAACACCTGACCATTGATGAGCTTGCCCTCGTAGTGGCACTCCACTTGGTCGGTGGCACTCGGCTTTTGGCCATTGCCCTCGCGGAGCACCTCATACTGCAGACCAGAGGGAGTGGTCTTCACTTCGGCACGTTTGCCGTTCTCCTCGAGGAAAGCCTTACCTTCGGCCTTTGCCTGGGCGGCCTGCTTTTCGGCCTGCTCCTGGAAGAACTTCTGGATGGTGGTCTGTGCTTCTGCTGCATCCATGCCTTGCTTTCCGGCAAGGACATCCTTGATGGCCTGTGCGAAGTCATCGATATTCAGTGTGGTGGCTCCCATATTGACGAGCTGGTTGCCAATGCTCATGCCAAGGGCATAACTTACTTTGTCCATGTCTTGTTTTTTTCTTTGTGTTTATGATACAACAGCCTGTAAAGGCTGGTAGAATTGGTTTCAGAATGACGTAAACGGCCGTTTGGTCCGTATTTTCTCCGCTTTTCCGCAGCTGCATTATGCTGGTCATAGCAGGACAGAACGTGCAAATTGAAGTAATCTTCTTTAATTAAGGTGCAAAGATATAGTTTTTTAATCTTTTATGGGAGCACCTTTACTGAAAAAATTATTATTTTTGTGGTTAAATAACAGTTATTCCGTCTCGGCTCTTATCTTTGTGAAGTAAGAGACGACGAGAAAACAATATAATGTGGTAAGCCCATGAAGAAAAAAGTAGTGTTTCTCACCGGTGCAGGCATGTCGGTAGAGAGCGGATTCAAAACCTTCCGTGGTGAGGATGGCCTTTGGGAAAATTATCCTGTAGAGAAAGTATGTACGCACGAGGCATGGGAGAGAGATCCCGACTTCGTGACGGGCTTTTATAACATGCTCCGCAAGAAGCTGTGGGTGGCTCAGCCTAATGAAGGACATCGACTCATCGCGCAGATGGAGAAGGAATACGATGTATCGGTGCTGACCCAAAATGTGGACAATCTGCACGAAAAAGCGGGTTCAACACACGTCATCCATCTGCATGGCGATCTATCTAAAGTGTGCTCTTCCAATAATCCTTACGATGAGCGTTATATCAAACAGCTGACACCGGAAGATAGTGATGTGCAACCGGGGACGAAAGCAGGTGACGGCTCATTGCTTCGTCCTTTCATCGTGTTCTTCAACGAAAGCGTACCCATGCTTAATCCTGCAGCCCGAGAGGCAGAGAAGGCAGATGTGTTTGTGATTATCGGTACCTCGCTCAATGTCTATCCGGCTGCTGGTCTGGTACAATACACACCAGCTAACTGCCCGATATATCTTATTGATCCTAATCCTGTTACGAATACATTTCGTAATGTGACGCAAATCCGAAAAGGGGCGAGTGAAGGGATGAAAGAGCTTCTGACGATGATACGTCCGTGACCCAGAAACCGACATCGAGACCGTGACCATTTTGCTCATAGAAAAAGTAGGATTGGACAAAAAGGTGATAACACTTGCAGACTGTCTGTTTCTTCGAGGAAGGGCTTTTTAAGGGACGTGTAGAAGTCCGATCGAATGGGGGATAAACTAATGAGGTGGCACAAATGTAACTGTATGTGCCGCCTCATTATGTTATTGGGAAAAATACCTTTATTTTGCTGAATTCTTTTCCTTTTCCTCTATGTATTTCTCTTCGGCATTGGCTCCCAGCTTGTTCATCCAATTACCACCTATCATACAGGCGATGCCTATGATGATGAAGGGGATAGAAAGGATCTGGCCCATGTCGATAGGCAGCCCGGCCTCAAAGGCTTCCTGAATTTCCTTTGTATATTCCACAAGGAAGCGGAATGCGAAAACCAGTGTCAGGCAGATGCCGAAATAGAATCCGGAACCTATGCTCTTGGGGCCGCGTCGGCGGTAGATCATCAGGATGATGAGGAAGATACAGCCATAGGCAATGGCTTCGTAGAGCTGGCCGGGATGACGAGGATATTGGTCTACCTTTGTGAAGATGAATGCCCAGGGCACATCGGTCACCTTTCCAATGATCTCGGAGTTCATCAGGTTGCCGAGACGGATGAACATTGCCGTGATGCCGGAGCAGATGCCCATATTGTCAAGTACGACCCATAGCTTCACACCTGTCTGGCGTACGTAGAGCCACAAGGCTACCAACATGCCAATGACACCACCATGGGAGGCAAGTCCCTCATAGCCAATATATTTCCAAGATCCGTCGGCCATGTGGCGCATAGGGAGGAACATCTCAACGATGTGGTCCCATGATGAGAGGAAATAATCGGGCTCATAGAAAAGACAATGGCCAAGGCGGGCACCAACAAGCACGCTGATAAAGATATAAAAGAAGAGAGGATCGAATTTTTCCTGAGGGATCTTCTCTTCCTTATAAAGCCGCTGCATGAGCAGGTAACCCAACAGCAGACCGATGAGCCAGCATAGGCCGTACCAGCGTACGCCGAATGATCCGATATGGAAAAGCACCTCGTCAGGGTGCCACATAATATATAGCAATGTATTCATGAGCCAGTAAGCTAATGAGCAGGAAAACCGGTAAGTACTTGAAGGCGTGTGATGTATTTGAGGTACTGTCGTCACGGAACCTTGCAGACTCACCGGCTGCCGGCTCTGTTAAACATTGAAGCGGAAGTGCATGATGTCGCCGTCCTGAACGACGTAGTCCTTGCCCTCGATGCCAAGTTTTCCGGCCTCACGGACAGCAGCTTCAGAGCCGTACTTGATGTAGTCGTCATACTTGATCACCTCGGCGCGGATGAAGCCTTTCTCAAAGTCGGAGTGGATCACGCCGGCGCATTGGGGTGCTTTCCAGCCTTTGTGGTAGGTCCATGCCTTCACCTCCATCTCTCCGGCCGTGATGAAGGTCTCGAGATTGAGCAGATGGTAGGCTTTGTTGATGAGTCGGTTGACACCGCTTTCCTCGAGACCGAGATCGTCGAGGAAGAGCTTTTTCTCCTCATAGGTCTCAAGAGAAGCAATATCCTCTTCCGTCTTGGCAGCGATGACCATGGCTTCTGCACCTTCCTGAGTGGCAATCTCTTCGATGAGTTTAGAGTAGGCATTGCCGGTCTTGGCACTGTTCTCATCGACATTACATACATAAAGTACCGGTTTGGTGGTCAGAAGGAAGAGGTCGTGGGCGGCCTGTTGCTCTTCTTTAGACTCAAAAGTGACAAGGCGGGCGTTCTTGCCTTGTTCCAATACCTCTTTATATGCTTCAAGGACGCCGACCATGATCTTGGCGTCCTTATTGCCTGTAGCAGCGATCTTCTGCTGCTTGGGAAGCTGACTCTCAATAGTCTCTAAGTCCTTGAGCTGCAACTCGGTATCAATTACCTCCTTGTCGTTGATAGGATCGACAGGAGCTCCGCCCTCGCGAACGACGTTGTCATCGTCAAAGCAGCGGATGACGTGAATAATGGCGTCGCACTCACGGATGTTACCGAGGAATTTGTTGCCCAGTCCTTCACCCTTGCTGGCACCCTTCACCAAGCCTGCGATGTCTACAATCTCGCAGGTGGCAGGTACGATGCGTCCGGGATGAACAATTTCTGCGAGCTTGTTGAGACGCTCGTCAGGAACTGTAATGACACCCAAATTGGGCTCAATAGTACAGAAAGGAAAGTTAGCTGCCTGCGCCTTGGCGCTTGACAGGCAGTTGAACAAAGTAGACTTGCCGACGTTGGGCAGGCCTACGATACCACATTTTAATGCCATATCTTGTCTCTAAATTTTTGTATTCGTAAGGTGTATTTCCAATATTGTCGATGCAAAGGTACAAAAAATAGATGTACTAACACCATTTTGGCTGATTTTTTACTTTCAGGCGCTGATTACAAGCAAGTTATAAATATGTAAACGAAAGTTAAAACAATTCATAGATTTGTCGCACTTTGGCTTTCTCGCACCCTTTGAAAAGATGGCGGAAAGGCATAGGGTGCAGCTTTCGATGTTATGCAACCCTGCTACTTTTCTTTATCCTATTTAGGGGTGCATCATACTCGATTCTGCACCCAAAATACTTTGCTTATCCATTTTTGGACGTTTGGAATCATCGTTGAATTATGCTTCTGAGCTATTCATTAGTGAGCTTCAAGCCAGTTTTTACCCCATCCGGCATCGGCAAGAAGGGGAACGGTGAGTTGGCAGGCACCTTGCATCTCCTCGATGACGATCTTTTCCACGCGCTCTTTCTCGTCAGGATAGACGGAGAAGTTGAGCTCGTCATGCACTTGGAGGATCATCTTTGAGCGGATGCCTTCTTCGCGAAAGCGGCGATGGATACGGATCATGGCAATCTTGATGATATCGGCCTCCGTTCCTTGTATGGGTGCATTAATGGCGTTGCGTTCGGCGAAACCGCGTACGGTTCCGTTAGCCGATTGGATATCAGGAAGATAGCGTCTCCGTCCAAACAGTGTTTCAGCATATCCTTTTTCGCGGGCAAGAGCCTTGGCATGTTCCATATATGCTTTTACCTTGGGGAAAGTCTTGAAATAGTCTTGAATGAGCTGTCGTGCCTCACTATTGTCGATACCCATACGTTGGGCCAGTCCATAGGTGGTAATGCCGTATATGATGCCAAAATTAGCTTGTTTGGCCTTTTTACGCTGGGCGTCGCTTACGTCTTCAGGATCAATGTGCCAGATCTTGGCGGCTGTGGCGCGGTGAATGTCCAGTCCGGAGCAGAAAGCCTCGATCATGTGTTCGTCTCCGGAGAGGTGGGCCATGATGCGTAGTTCTATCTGGCTGTAGTCAGCGGAGAAGAAAAGACATCCCGGTTCGGGAATGAAGCATTTGCGGATTTCCTTACCGTCATCCTCACGTACGGGAATATTCTGAAGGTTGGGGTCGCTTGACGAAAGGCGTCCGGTGGATGTAACTGCTTGATTAAAAGACGTATGTATGTGTCCAGTATGTGCGTTGATCAGTTTTGGAAGTGCCTCTACATAGGTGCCGAGAAGCTTTTTTAATGCCCGGTAGTTGAGGATGTCACTGATGATAGGTGCGTTCGGACGCAACTGTTCGAGCACGTCTTGTGAGGTGACGTATTGACCGGACTTTGTCTTTTTGGGCTTTTCGACGATATGCATTGTGTCGAAAAGAATCTCGCCTACCTGTTTGGGTGAGGAGATGTTGAACTGCTTTCCGGCAAGCTCGTATGCATGCTCTTCATACTGCTTCATGCGCTCGTTGAAAATTTGCTCCGTCTCTTTGAGAGAGGTGGTGTCGAGACGTACTCCACTCAATTCCATATCGGCTAGGACACGCACCAGGGGCATTTCTATGTCGTGGAATAGCTGTACGGCTCCTACCTCTTGCAATTTCGGCTCGAGCACCTCTTTTAATTGGAGGGTGATGTCGGCATCTTCTGCCGCATATTCATAGACATCCTGTGGATCGAGATCGCGCATATTTTTCTGATTCTTGCCGGCAGGACCAATGAGTTCTTCAATGTGTACGGTACGATAATGGAGTAGGGTTTCGGCCATGAAATCCATATTGTGCCTAAGCTCAGGCTGTATGAGATAATGGGCGATCATCGTATCGAACATTTCTCCTTGAATGTCAATGCCGTATTTTCGGAGAACCTCATAATCGTATTTGATATTCTGACCGACCTTCAGAATGGATGGATTCTCATAGAGAGGACGGAAAATCTCAACCATTCGTTGAGCAGCCTCATGATCGGCCGGCACAGCAACGTACCATGCCTCATGAGGACGTACGGCAAAGCTTAATCCGACAAGTTCGGCATCGATAGTATTGGTTGATGTCGTTTCTGTGTCTAGACTGAGAATTTCTTTTGTCATAAGAAAGTCACAAATCTTATGCGCATCTTCCTCATTATCAATGAGTTTATATTCGTGAAATTGCGTTTTTATGCTTGTGAGAAGGCCCTCGTTTTGTTTTTCCGATCCGTCGGTCGTATTCGTGGCAAAAATATCGAGTTGTTTTATTGAGGGTTGTTTAATATTTTTAGGTTTCCCTAACATCTTCGTTGCAAGCGTCTTAAACTCCAACTCATCAAAGAGCTGACCAAGCGTTTCCTTGTCGGGAGCGGTCACACGCAGGGCTTCGAGGTTGAGTTCTACCGGTACATCCGTACGGATAGTGGCCAGGAACTTTGCCATCTTAATATCATCGGCAGCACCTTCCACTTTCTCACGCATCTTTCCCTTCAGTTGGTCAGTATGCTCGAGGAGTCCCTCACATGATCCGAACTGGTTGATGAGCTTCACGGCGGTTTTCTCGCCCACTCCCGGGCATCCGGGATAGTTGTCGGCAGAGTCGCCCATGAGTGCAAGAAGATCGATTACCTGATGTGGAGAGTCGATGCCATATTTCTCTTTTACTTCCTTTGTGCCTACTACATCGTAACCTCCGCCATGACGCGGGCGGTACATGAAGACATTGGGACTGATGAGCTGTCCATAGTCTTTATCGGGTGTGAGCATATAGGTAATAATTCCCTGTGCGCCAGCCTTTGTCGCCAGTGTGCCGATTACGTCGTCGGCCTCGAAGCCGTCAGCCTGAAGGGTAGGGATGTTCATGGCCTTAAGGATGGCTTGCACGTAAGGCACGGATTTTTTAATGTCTTCGGGAGTGGCTTCCCGCTGTGCCTTGTATGCGGGGAAGGTTTCATGCCGGAAGGTCTTGCCATGGTCGAAGGCAACGCCGACATAAGTCGGTTTCTCCTTTGTCAGTACTTCATTAAGGGTGTTGCAGAAGCCCATGATGGCCGAGGTGTTCAGTCCCTTGGAGTTGATACGGGGTGAGCGGATAAGGCCGTAGTACGACCGGAAGATAAGCGCGTAGGCGTCGATAAGGATAAGTTTCTCCATGAGTCTTTTATTCTTTGATGTGTAAAATTACGCATTTTCTTGGGAAATCTCCAATAAAAGCATTATTTTTGTACAAAATATCGTTTTTCATGGATTATCTACCACTCATTAAAACGCCTATATCGTCAGAATTAGCCGATTTCATCGAGCTTTTCAATCAGTCGCTTTCTCATTCTGAGGGCTTGCTTCATCAAGCTCTTGAACATGTCAGAAAACGGGGAGGAAAGCGTATGCGTCCTATGCTTATCTTGCTGATAGCGAAAAACTTTGGTAAGGTGACAGATATCACCCAGCATGCTGCCGTAGGTTTGGAATTGTTGCATACGGCATCTCTTGTGCATGATGATGTGGTGGACGAGAGTGAAGAACGCCGTGGGCAGGCATCAGTCAATGCCGTATATGACAATAAGGTAGCAGTGCTGGTGGGTGATTACATCCTTTCTACAGCCCTTCTTCATGTGAGCTATACGCACAATGAGGAAATCGTGCGTCAGTTGTCTGAGTTGGGCCGCACCCTTTCGAATGGAGAGATTTTGCAGTTATCCAATATCAGTAATGAGGAGATCTCTGAGGAGGTGTATTATCATGTGATCAAGCAGAAGACAGCTGCTCTATTCGAGGCTTGTGCCGGCATAGGAGCTCTTTCGGTAGGAGCAACAGGGGAAGAGTATGAGGCAGCCAAGCGCTTTGGCCAGAATTTAGGTACGATCTTTCAGATTCGTGACGATATTTTTGACTATTACGAAGATACCCGTATCGGAAAACCGACAGGTAATGATATGCGCGAGGGTAAATTGACACTACCTGTGATTTATGCGCTTAATAGTACACAGGATGCTGATATGCTTTCATTAGCGCGAAAGGTGAAGAATGGTTCTGTAACTCCTCAGGAGATTAACGAATTGGTAGATTTTGCGAAGCGCAATGGAGGTATAGAGTATGCTGACAAGCGTATGTGGGAACTGCATGCTGAGGCCTCGTTCTTTATCTGTTCTTATGTGAAGGACGAGACGCTACGGGAAGCTTTGAAGGCTTATCTCGATTATGTGATAGAAAGAAATATGTAATGATAGGAATATATTCCAAAATATAAGCCGGCGACTAAAGAATTGAGTCGCCGGCTTTTTTATTATTGCCGGAAATAGAACCGGAGATAGTGGGCTTTAGAAAAACTTTGTTTCCTGACCGATCACCTCGCTGAGCAATTGGTTGGCCAGGCGGCTGGTGCCGAGACGGAACCACTTGTTGGTAAGCCATTTCTCGCCAAGAACTTCCTTAACGATAGTATAATAGATCAGGGCGTCCATAACGGTGTTGAGGCCGCCAGCGGGCTTGAAACCTATCTGTATGCCGGTCTTGTCATAGTACTCCTTGATGGCTTGGCACATAACATAGGCAGCCTCAGGTGTAGCGGAGATCTTTTCCTTGCCTGTAGAGGTCTTGATATAGTCGGCACCTGCATACATGGACAGGATGGAGGCTTTCTTGATGTTAGAGGCGGTAACCAGATCGCCTGTCTCAAGAATTACCTTCATGGCGCGTTCTCCGCATACCTGCTTTAGCTCGTTGATGTCGTCGCTCACTCCTTCATAGTCGCCGCTGAGGAACTTGCCTACCGGCAGGACGATATCGATCTCTGTAGCACCGTCGTGGATAGCCAAGGAGGTCTCGGCCACCTTGACTTCCTGGAAGGTCTGAGAGGAGGGGAAAGAGCCACTTACACAGGCGATCTCAACGCCGTCTACTTCCAGACTCTGGCTGACGATGCCGGCGAAGCAAGGATAGACGCAGATAGTTGCTACATGGGGAAGGTCCGGATACGTCTCGTCGAAATGGTTCACCTTCTCTGTCAGTGCGAGGATGGATTCTTCGCTATCGGTGGTGTGGAGGCTGGTGAGCTCTACAGAACCCATGAGGAATTTCTTCACCTCGAGGGTATCATTCTCAGGTACTTTCTCAGCGATGAGTTTTTTTACGGCCTCTTTCACTTCTTGGTCGTCGATATCTGTATTGTAGAGTTTTAGGGCCTCTTCGTATTTGTTCACTGCAGGTTGCGCTTGCTGTTCTTTCTCATTGTTGCGTTCCTGGTTTACGAGGTCCTTCAGATGGACAGGGGATTGGATGTCTTTTGTGTAAGCCATAATATTTATTGTTTAAGTTGTTGATAATCTGTTAGTTGCGTTTGTATTGAAAGCCCAAAGGAGTGAGAAACTTTCTGCCTTGTAATTTTTGTACTCCTAGGTGGATAGATATACGTAAAGATTGCCGGCAGCTTACTTGTGTTCAATCTTTATTTTTCAATTTGGGATTGTTGAGGTGTCGGGTGGAGTCCCGTTGGGTCTTCTTTGCGAAACTCTTTTCGAGTGCTGTCGTAAGGTCGACTCCTGTTTGGTTGGCCAGACAGATGAGTACCCAAAGAACATCGGCCATCTCTTCCTCGAGATTGTCTTTCTCACCGGCCTTGAAGCTTTGGTCACCATAACGTCGTGCCATTACACGTGCTAATTCGCCCACCTCCTCAGTGAGTACTGTCATATTAGTGAGTTCGGAGAAATAGCGGACTCCGTATTGCTTGATCCAACGGTCAACTTCTTCCTGTGCTTCTTTTATAGTCATCTTATTATTTTCTTTCTGCTATGACATTGGTGTCAAAGGCATTTTGTCATCAGTTACAAAATGAATAGTTCGTAGACGATATATGGTCAACGGCTTCAGACTTATTCTTTGTTGTGTGTGTCCATGCAGATGGTGACAGGACCATCATTGCACAACTCTACCTGCATCATAGCGCCAAATTGACCGGTACCTACGGGACGGCCCAGTTGATGGGAGAGCTCATCGCAGAATAGCTGATAGAGGGGGATGGCGTGCTCGTGGCCGGCAGCTCGGATCCAACTCGGTCGGTTGCCTTTTTTGTAACTGGCCATCAATGTAAACTGACTGACAACTAAGATATTGCCTCCTACATCCAAGATGCTCCGGTTCATCACACCTTGCTCGTCGTCGAATACGCGCAGTCCAATGACCTTCCTTACCAACCACTGGACATCTTCTTCGTTGTCGCTTTGCTCTATTCCGACAAGGATCAGATAGCCCTGTCCGATGGAGGATTTCTCTTTGCCCTCTATGGTCACTTGGGCATGGTTGACTCTTTGAATGACTATTCTCATATTGTCTTTATATATGATTCTGAGGCATTATATCTTTTACAAAGATAGTGTAATTTTCTTAGATTACGTTGCTTCTGAATATTATTTTTCAGAAGTTTATATGACTTGGGTGTGATGCCTTGAGATAAAATGCTTGATGGAACTGTAATTATGAGAATTCTCGTTATGAGAAAAGTCAATAGAGAATATGATAATAAAGGTAGTATTGATCTAAAGAAGTCATATATCCGCGTCAAGAAGCTCGTCAATAGACGACAATGGAGAAATATGAAGCTGTGGTGTCGTTCTGCTTGTGACGGGCTTCTTACGCATTAATGACAGAATGGTCATACAGAAAGTGTGGAAGGCTTTATAAACCCAAATCGGTCATTAGAAGCTAATTTCTCGTGGTGTGAGTTGTAATTATTGGGAATATAGCAATTTATGATTGTAATTTTCTAATGGCGGTCATTAGAAATTGATTTTGCAAAGTATTGAATATTAATGAATTACAAACGATACCACAAAAATACACATTTCCTAATGACCGATTTAGGTTTAATTAATATATTAATTTAAGCCTGTTTGGGATAGACGAGGTATGCTGTTCGAGCATTCCTATTATCTGTATAGATGAAGAGGCTGAGTCTAGGCTGAGTCTCGATATATCAGTCTAGGAGGTGACTAATATATCCGTCAGGCTGGCTGATGGAATCCAGTCTGACGGATATTAAAATATCAGTCAGAAGGTGTATGGACGATGCTGGCTGGGTAGTGTATTCTTGGGTAAATACTCGTATAGTGCAGGAGCAAAGAGGTTGTTACAGATTTCTTGTACTGTCGTAATGATTGTACAGGAGCGTGATGAGTCTGTATTGTTATTCTGCTTGCTCTGTCGTGTTAGCAGATGAGCTTTTCTCAGGATGGAAATGTCTATAGACGATCTTTCCTTTGCTTTCTCCAAGTGCCTCGATAAGGGAAGGTAGGTCGGCTTCTGAGGCTTTTTTCACGCTCTTGAAAGTCTTCAGAATGAGGTCGCGTGTCTTAGGACCTATGCCGGCGATATCATCCAATTCGCTGTGTAAGGCATGCTTCGACCGCTTCTCTCGGTGGAAGGTGATGGCATAGCGGTGCACCTCATCCTGGATTTGCGTAAGGACGTGAAAAAGTTCGCTATTCTGCTTTAGTCCGATGACCTGAGGAGGCCATCCGTAGAGTAGTTCGTTGGTACGGTGGCGGTCATCCTTGGCTAGTCCGGCAATGGGAATGTTGAGGTGTAGCTCGCCTTCTACGACTTCGCGTACAACGTCCATCTGGCCTCGTCCGCCATCGGTGATGATGAGGTCGGGTAAGGGTGCACCCTCGTCAATCATGCGCCCGTAGCGCCGACGCACCACTTCCTGCATGGATGCATAATCGTCTGGTCCCACGACAGTCTTTATATTGTATTTGCGATAGTCTTTCTTGCTTGGCTTCATTCCTTTGAAGACCACACATCCAGCAACTGCATCGGTACCGGAGATATTGGAGTTGTCGAAACATTCTATCTGGTAAGGCAGTTTCGGAAGCCCTAATTTCTGTTGCAATTCCTTCATCAGACGGGTCTGCTTCTGTTCTGGATTGAGCTTTTCTGCCTGTTTGAGTCTGTCAAAACGGTATTGCTTGCCGTTCATTTCTGATAGTTCAAGGAGATGTTTCTTATCACCTCGCTGGGGTATGAAGAAGGTGGCGTCCTTTAAGGTCCAGTCTATTTCGAAGGGTACGATGATCTCCTTGGCATGGCTTTGGAACCGTTCACGTATCTCTGGAATGGCTGTCAATAGGAGCTCTTGGTCGCTTTCCTTGAGCTTGCGCTTGTATTCATACGTGAAGCTTTGGTTGATAGTACCATTGGTTACGTGCATATAATTGATGTAGGCATTATTGCCGACCGAGTCGTCTGTAATCGTAAATACATCGACATCATTGATCGTATGGCTTACGACCTCGCTCTTTGTGACAAATTCGTCGAGTAGGAGATAGCGTTGCTTGAGAATCTCTGCCTCTTCAAATTTCAATTCCTGGGCCTTCTTGAGCATTTCCTGATAAAGCATACTGCTTAGCTCACGTGTGTTTCCTTTGAGGATCTCACGTGCCTGACGTATGTTTTCCTGATAGTCCTCATAGCTCTGTTTGCCGATGCAACAGCCTTCACAGTTGTGGAGATGATATTCCAGGCAAGGTTTAAACTTGCCGGCTTGAATAGTTTCTTGTGTGAGTGCCAGGTGACAGCGTCGGGGCTTGTACACTTTGTTAATGATATTTAGAAGAGCGTACATAGCACTGATCATAGGATATGGACCAAAATATTGTCCTGTACGACGGTTGATGGTGCGTGTCTTGAAAATGCGCGGGAAAGGCTCTTTCGTAATGACAATACTAGGATAGGTCTTACCGTCCTTCAGCAGCACATTATAGCGAGGCTTATACTTCTTAATGAGACTATTTTCAAGCAGCAAGGCATCCTCTTCCGTATTTACTACGGTATAGGAGATGTCTCGTATCTTTGAAACAAGTACTTTGGTCTTGAATCTATCCACCTCGGTATGGAAGTAGGTAGAGACACGGTTTTTTAAGTTCTTTGCCTTTCCCACATAGATGATGGTGCGGTTCTCGTCATAGAACTGATAGCTGCCGGGCTTTCCAGGCATGTTGAGTACTATATTCTTGAGATATGCGAGACGCTTCTCATTTTCTTCTCTTGTCATTCCAGTTGACCTTTATTTATTGGACTTTTGAAGTTTTCTGTTTCACGTGGAACCTATGCGGTCATAACATTGGACACTATATGGAGAGAGCGATGCACAAAGTCTTTGGCCTCTCTGTAAGGAGAATATGTTATTTCCAGAATAGTGGTCTTTTATATTCGAAGAAGATACGAGATCCTTTTTGAATGCATATCCCCGGATCTGCAATTGGATATAAATTCCAGAATTGCTCGATCCGGGGTGTCAATGGTTAGCCGAATATCGGTTGGAAAAGTATTCAATTAGAATTTAAGTAATGAGGTCACCTCCAGATCTTCATCGAAGATCTCACGGGCATTGGGAAACTCTGTAGAAAGTTCCATAATGAAATTGGCGTATACCTTTTTCGGATGGAACTTTTTGACAAGGTCGCATGCTGCTTTCATCGTGCCTCCAGTAGCGAGTAAATCATCATGAAGAAGGACGACGTCGTTTTCGTCAATGGCATCGGCGTGAATTTCGATGGTGTCGATTCCATATTCTTTGGCATAGCTCTCTTGGACAGTTTTGCAGGGTAGCTTGCCGGGCTTGCGACAAAGTACGATTCCTGCTCCCAAGCGCAAAGCAATGGCAGAGCTCATTACAAAGCCACGACTCTCGATACCTACGATCTTAGTAATGCCTTTATCTTTGTAAAGATCGTACATTCTATCGCAGATTACCTTTACGCATTCTGCACTCTTAAAGAGGGTTGTGACATCGCGAAAATTCACACCTTTGATAGGCCAGTCGGGAATTACCCGAAGATGGTCGAGAAGAATTTGATCGTTCATCTTTTCAGTATTACTTTAATGGTTATTATTCTGTTTTTCAACGTTTTATCGGAATCTATGTTACACGTGAAACAATCCTTGTTCCACGAGCAATTCAATTTTCTATTCTTTTATTATTTGTCCTTTGAAGACCTTTGCCTTATTACTCGCATTAGCGACTTCTTGCTTTAATTTTTAAAGTATGTCTCTTGATCTTTGACTGCTTGATCCTTTTTACTTCGGGAAGAGAATGCTCGAAACTCTTTAATTATCCATTCTTTATTTTTGAAGGGCGTTTTTCAGCTATAGCTACTTCATTTCCGAAAGGGGAGAATTTTGCTTGTAATCAGAGACCAGGAAATAAAGGTCGTTATGATACATTCAGTTTTTTCTGAAGTAAGGAGTATTATGCCTTACGATTGAAAGCCATTTTTATCTACCCATAAGAATGAGAAGGACATTGATGTCGCTTGGAGACACACCGGGAATACGACTGGCCTGTGCGAGAGTTTCTGGATCTATGCGTATAAGTTTTTGTCTTCCCTCCGTAGAGATCTCGTGAAGTTCGGCATAATTAAAATGGCCGCGGATTTTAATGTTTTCCAAACGGTGCATTTTTTCGGCAACTAGAATTTCGCGGTCTATATAACCTTTATATTTAATTTTGATTTCTGCTTCTTCGGCTATTTCTTCTTTTCGATTGGCCGGTGCGTTTATGACAGCTTTGAGATCTGGTAAGGCATCAGCCAGAAGTTTCATCGAGACTTGGGGCCTGCTGATGAGCTCGCTGATTTTGACGCTAAAGCGAAGTGGGGCGGAACCGACACTCTCTAGTACAGAATTAATGTCTTTGGCTTTTACGAGCGTCTTGTCGCAATAATTGATGATTCTTGCGATGTGCTCTTTTTTCTCCATCCACCAATCGTAACGGTTCTTCTTGGCGAGTCCTAGAGCATAGGCCTTTTCTGTGAGTCGGGCGTCGGCGTCGTCCTGTCGCAGGAGTATGCGGTATTCTGCGCGTGAGGTAAACATACGGTATGGTTCGTCTACGCCTTTGGTGACCAAGTCGTCAATGAGTACGCCGATGTAGCTTTCGTCACGTCCCATAACGAAAGGTCGGCCATTCCCGCAACGGATGGCTGCATTCACTCCGGCTATCAGTCCCTGCCCGGCAGCTTCCTCGTATCCTGTCGTACCATTAACTTGTCCTGCAAGGAACAGTCCGGGAATGACTTTCGATTCGAGAGAGTGGTTAAGTTGTGTCGGATCGAAATAGTCGTATTCAATGGCATAGCCAGGCCGGTAGACTTTTGCGTCGCGTAGGGCCGGTATATGGTGAATGGCTTCAAGTTGCGTCTCCATAGGCATCGATGAAGAGAAACCGTTGAGGTACATCTCATTGGTATCCTCACCTTCTGGTTCGATGAAGAGGGGGTGGGAGTCTCTCTCGGGGAAGGTAACCAGTTTTGTCTCGATGGATGGGCAGTAACGAGGCCCGGTCGACTTGATCTGTCCGTTGAAAAGAGGCGAACGTGCCAGGTCGGCTCTTAAGATGTCGTGTACTTCCTTATTTGTATTGCATGTCCAGCACGGAAGTTGCTTCAACTTACGTGCTGGACCGAAATATGAAAATTGGTGGTAGCAGGTGTCTCCGGGCTGCTCCACAGTGTCTTCAAAATGAATAGTGCGTTTGTCGAGGCGCACAGGTGTTCCTGTCTTCATCCGCCCCACGCGTATGCCATGTTGTGCTATCGACTCGGCGAAATTCGGAACAGCAGGTTCGGCGATGCGTCCACCGGGGTAGGAGTGTGATCCGATGTGCATCAGTCCATTGAGAAACGTACCTGCAGTAACGATAATGCTCTTAGCCCTAATCTCAACGCCCCATATCGTACGTACGCCAACGGCTTCCCCATTCTCTACGAGAAGGGTGTCGGCTTGGTCCTGCCAGATGTCGAGGAGAGACGTATGGTCGAGAATGGTGCGCCACTGCCAGATAAACTTTCCACGGTCACATTGTGCACGAGGTGACCATACGGCAGGTCCCTTGCCTACGTTGAGCATACGGAATTGAATGGCTGTGGCGTCGGTGACGAGTCCCATTTGTCCACCGAGTGCATCGATTTCGCGCACGATCTGTCCTTTGGCAATTCCTCCGATGGCAGGGTTGCAACTCATCTGGGCAATTTTGTTCATGTCCATCGTCACCAGACAGGTACGCGCTCCCATATTAGCGGCAGCGGCAGCGGCTTCACATCCGGCGTGCCCGCCGCCTATTACAATGACGTCATAATTGAAATCCATGAATGTATCTTTTTACGGCAAAAGTACTATTTTCCCACGAAAATTTATGAGTTTTACTTTGATTAATCACTAAAATATATTATTTTTGCAACGTAATCGGGCTTCCTCTTATTATAATTAGGTAGAAAAGTGTCTGGTAACAGGTTTCATTTTCCTACTAAGGTCGAGAGCCGCGCTCTTAAGCAAACGAAAACAGGCAATGAGAATGTCAAAAGGAATTACGGACATAACAATCAATTAAATAATTTAAAATCAGTCATTTATGTGGTTAATCAATTCACCGATTGGTAGAAAAGTAGTGATGTCGCTTACCGGCATCTGCCTTATTCTTTTCCTGACCTTCCACTTGTGCATGAACCTGGTTGCTTTCTTCTCAGGTGAGGGTTACAATGAGGTCTGCGCATTCCTCGGTTCCAACTGGTATGCCGTGCTCGGCACTATCGGTCTGGCAGCCTTGGCAGTGATTCACATTGTGTATGCTTTCATCCTGACGGCACAGAACCGCCGTGCTCGCGGTAACAACCGTTACGATGTTACCGTACGTCCTCAAGGCGTGGAGTGGGCTTCACAGAACATGCTCGTGCTGGGTCTGATCGTTGTAATAGGTCTGTGCCTCCACTTGTTCAACTTCTGGTACAATATGATGTTCGCAGAGCTGGCCGGCATGCAGACGGCTGTTGAGCCTACTGATGGCTTCCAGCTCATCAAGATCACATTCAGCAACCCTGTTTATGTAGTGCTCTACATTATCTGGATTGCAGCTCTGTGGTTCCACCTCTCTCATGGTTTCTGGTCTGCAATGCAGACACTGGGTATCAACGGTAAGATTTGGTTCAAGCGTTGGAAATGCATCGGCATGGTTTACATGACGATCCTCGCTCTCGGCTTCCTCTTTGTTATTCTTTCTTTTGCTTTCAAGTGTGCGCCTAGCCTTTGCGCTTAATGAAAGATCGGATAGAAATACAGGATAGGACGACCAATCAATTATCGTGAAGAGTCGAATATTATAAGTATTCTATTTAAACTTCAAAACAAAATACAGATATGTGTAAGTTAGATTCAAGAATTCCAGAAGGCCCTCTGGCCGAGAAATGGACCAACTATAAAGCCCACCAGAAACTGGTGAACCCCGCCAACAAGCGTAAGCTTGACATTATCGTTGTAGGTACGGGTCTGGCTGGTGCCAGTGCCGCAGCCTCTCTCGGTGAGATGGGTTTCCATGTGATTAACCTCTGCATTCAGGACTCTCCCCGTCGTGCTCACTCTATCGCAGCACAGGGTGGTATCAATGCAGCAAAGAACTACCAGAACGATGGTGATGCCGTTTACCGTCTGTTCTACGATACTATCAAGGGTGGTGACTACCGTGCCCGCGAGGCTAACGTTTACCGTCTGGCTGAGGTCAGTGCCGACATCATCGACCAGTGCGTAGCTCAGGGCGTTCCTTTCGCTCGTGAGTATGGTGGTATGCTGGCCAACCGTTCTTTCGGTGGTGTGCAGGTAAGCCGTACATTCTATGCAAAGGGTCAGACCGGCCAGCAGCTGCTGCTCGGTGCCTACTCTTCTTTGATGAAAGAGGTACATAATGGTACTGTAGAGCTCCACGTCCGCACAGAGATGGAGGATGTTGTGATCATCGACGGCCGTGCCCGTGGTATCATTGCCAGAAACCTGGTTACCGGTAAGCTCGAGCGCTACGCTGCTCACGCTGTCTGCCTTGCTACCGGTGGTTATGGTAATACCTACTTCCTTTCTACCAACGCTATGGGTTGCAACTGCACCGCAGCTGTTCAGGCATATCGTAAGGGTGCTTATTTCGCTAATCCTTGCTTCGTACAGATCCACCCGACCTGTATCCCTGTTCACGGTGACAACCAGTCTAAGTTGACACTGATGTCAGAGTCTCTGCGTAATGACGGTCGTATCTGGGTGCCCAAGAAGTTGGAGGATGCCAAGAAGTTGCAGCGTGGAGAGATCAAGGGCCGTGATATTCCTGAGGAGGATCGCGACTACTATCTGGAGCGCCGTTATCCTGCCTTCGGAAACCTCGTTCCCCGTGACGTGGCATCTCGTGCCGCTAAGGAGCGTACCGACCACGGCTTTGGTGTGAACAACACCGGTCTGGCAGTGTTCCTCGATTTCTCCGAGGCTATTCAGCGCTTGGGTAAGGATCGCGTAACCGAGCGTTACGGAAACCTCTTTGATATGTACGAGGAGATCACCGATGAGAACCCCTACGAGAATCCTATGATGATCTATCCTGCTATCCACTATACCATGGGTGGTCTGTGGGTAGACTACGAGCTGCAGACTTCTATCAAGGGTCTCTTCGCTCTTGGAGAGTGCAACTTCTCTGACCACGGTGCCAACCGTCTGGGAGCTTCCGCACTGATGCAGGGTCTGAGCGACGGTTACTTCGTGATTCCCTACACCATGCAGAATTATCTGGCTGATCAGATCACCGTTCCCCGTTTCTCTACGGATCTGCCCGAGTTTGAGGAGGCAGAGAAGGGTGTTCAGGCAGAGATCGACCGTATCATGAACATCAAGGGTGACGAGTCTGTGGATCACATCCATAAGAAGCTCTATCACATCATGTGGGACTATGTAGGTATGGCCCGTAACGAGGCTGGCCTGAAGAAGGCTCTCACGCTGCTTAAGGACCTGCGCAAGGAGTTCAATGAGCATCTGCGTGTGCCCGGAACCAAGGAGGGCTTGAACGTTGAGCTTGACAAGGCTATCCACCTTCGCGACTTCATCACCATGGGCGAGCTTATCGCTTACGATGCACTGGAGCGCAACGAGAGCTGCGGTGGCCATTTCCGTGAGGAGAGCCAGACCGAGGAAGGCGAGGCTAAGCGTGACGACGAGAACTACATGTACGTGGCTTGCTGGAAGTACCAGGGCAGCGACGAGGTAGCTCCCGAGTTGTTCAAGGAGCCCCTTAACTATCAGTACATCAAGGTACAGACTCGTAACTACAAATCATAATTCATCGATACTATCATGGCTAAAAATATTTCATTCACAATCAGATATTGGAAACAGAATGGTCCCCAGGATGCCGGCCATTTTGATACGCACGAGATGAAGAACGTGCCCGATGATACCTCATTCCTCGAGATGCTCGATATGCTTAACGAGGAGCTCATCGAGGCAGGTGACGAACCTTTCGTATTCGACCACGACTGCCGCGAGGGTATCTGCGGTATGTGCTCACTCTATATCAACGGTCATCCTCATGGTCCTCACAGTGGTGGAACCACCTGCCAGCTGTATATGCGTCGTTTCAACGATGGCGATACCATCACTGTAGAGCCTTGGCGTTCGGCCGGCTTCCCTGTGATTAAGGACTGCATGGTCAACCGTTCGGCCTTTGACCAGATCATTGCTGCCGGTGGTTACACCAGCGTGCGTGCCGGCCAGGCTCAGGATGCCAATGCCATCCTGATTCCCAAGGAGAATGCCGACGAGGCTATGGACTGCGCTACATGTATCGGTTGCGGTGCCTGCGTGGCAGCCTGCAAGAACGGTTCGGCTATGCTCTTCGTCAGCTCGAAGGTGAGCCAGCTCGCCCTGTTGCCACAGGGACGTCCTGAGGCTGCCAAGCGTGCCAAGGCAATGGTGGCTAAGATGGAGGAGCTCGGATTCGGTAACTGCACCAACACCCGCGCTTGCGAGGCTGAGTGCCCGAAGAACGAGTCGATCGCCAACATCGCACGACTCAACCGTGAGTTCATCAAGGCTAAGCTGAACGACTAATACTCCATAGAGGAAGTATCGTTATACTTTATATATAGAGGCGGAGCACGGCAACGTGTTCCGCCTCTATTGGTTTTGTATGGGGATGCAATGTCGCCAGACAGGGTGGGGAGTGGTAGCAGTAGAGTCGTATACTGTTACGCGTGATTGATAAACCCAAATCGGTCATTAGAAAAACATTCTTTCTTTTTGTCATGCTTCTACTATTTTTACAGCAAAAATTAAACGTCATGCAATATAATTAGCTATATAAGCAAACGCTTACTTACAATTTGTTAGTAAAAATCTCTAATGACCGATTTGGGATTAATTATCTTGATGATAATGATTAGGGCCATTAAGAGTGACATAGGATCAAGAGACAGGAAAGAAGCCCGGCAGGTTGCGCTTGTTCGGAGAAAGTGCTGTGCCACAGTAGATGATGGTGGCTCCCACAATGCGGCTCCCGTCGCCATACCGGAGGCATTCATATAGGCAGCTGGCCTGTCTGTGGCCTGTGGCCGTCAATCGTCTTACATTGCCGGATCCCCCGTGCCGTATAGATTTTCCGGAGCGTGTGTCCATCTTCATTTAAATCTTCAGGGGTCTTCAATATAGAAGCTAAAAGATTTAAATGTGGTGGATACTTATCTGAAGTGTTTAGTTCTTTTGCTACTTCAGAAGCTAATTCAATTATCTTGTTGTCTTCATTATCTAACTGGATAGGCTGCATATAGTTTAGTTTATGTTTTCACGAAAAAATGCTTTTTACCCATATACACAAATTTTATGTAGAAATAATAATTTTCATAGACACTTCTCGAAATAATCACTAATTACAATATATTTTTCACACTGTCCAACAATCTTGTACACCTACAGTCTTATCTTTGCAGCGATAAATATTAATTAGATATGGAAGCAAGTAAATATTGGATCTCATTACCTGAGCCTTGGACTCAGTGGGACAACTGCTTTATGGCAGCGATAGGGATTATAGGTGTAATGGCAGCGGTAAAGCTCTGTGAAGATTACTACAACGCCTTTCATGACCGATAGTCGAGGAAGGACAATAGGCGATTTTACTGCAAGAGCATAGCGGCCGTGCTTCTCTTCCTATTGCTTGCAATAGCAGGGATGAAACGAACAATAGAGCATATCGACATAAATATTTAGCATTATGGAACAAGAAAAATCAATGAACTGTACAAAGGCACAAGCCTCTGTCATGTGTAAGAAAGATTGCCCGAGTAGTGACAATGAAGAAAGCAAGCTGGCTACTGAAAGCAGTTGTGAACAGATTAGTACAAGGAATGGTTATCACTGGTCGGCCTTACGCCTGCCATGGTTTGCTCTCTGCATGGGGCTTGTCTGTCTCAATGCCAGCTTGCTGAACCAATGGATATGGGTTGGTACTATATCGCTTGGATGTATGCTGCTGGCTGACAGTACCTTTCACTTCCTTAGTTGCTTGATCCGTGGTAAGCTCTCGAGCTCACTGTTATCATTATATTATATGGCTGTCATAGCCGTAACCGATTGGTACATATATTTATCTGTAGATTCTATTGTTAATCATTATATAGAGAAGTTATGAAGAAGGAATTAAACAGTATTGTTGCATCGAATGTGGTAAGTCTTTCGCCATTACAAGAGTATCAAAGTTCTGACATTCTGAGTATTGCCAGTTTGCTCAAGGGCATAGCCAATGACAAGATGAACGTCTTTTGCAAGATTCTTATGTCAAAGAACCCTATGTTCATAGACGTTTCTGTTCACAGCCAACGTAACAAGATTGAGAAGATTATGGATGAGCTTTTTAGGTATGATGTCTTTAAGTCAAAGGCTGCCTTTCATGCGGAAGCAGGTCTTTTCATTGTTGTGGCAAACGGAGCCGACTACAAGGCTATTAGTGACCTGCGCTTCTTCAAAAAGCGATTCCCCCATACGCCTTATGTGTATAAAGAGGCCTTCGATATGCCGGACGATGAAATCCGACTGATAATAGCCTTGGGAGGCTTGAGGAAAAATGATTGTACAGAGAAGGTTTCGACGCATGCAGAAAAAACTGGGCTCAACACCAGGATGAGAAAGAAATCCTTCACCCCAACATCGGACAAGATGGTTACCAGGCATCCGCACAAAGGATCCCATCGTAATGCAAAAATAGAAGTTAATTTGTTGATTATTAGTTAATTAATTAAGAAAAATGGAAAATGAGATAACGTCAAGGGTCATCAGCCTGGCACCTATGTCAGGTCTTCAATCCAAAGAGGTTGAGAGTATCAAATACTTGTTCAATGACATCAGGGAAGACGACGATGATTGTCTATTCTTTGACAAGCTTATTCATTCTGTCCACCCCTTTATCATCGATGTTACTGTGAGAGGGAAAAGAGACAGGATAAAGATGGCTTTGCAGGAACTGGGCAAGTATGACATTTTCAAGACGGGAGAGGTATTCAAAGCAAAGGAGGTGTTCTTCTATATCCTTTCCAACAAGGATACGTTGATCATGTATGAGTTGGAGGCATTGACGGAGTTTGCCGATTGCTTTAGTGAAAGATTCAACTGGTGGTATAAGCCTGTCGATATGCCGAATGATGAAATCCGTCTTGTCGTTGCATTGGGCGGATTAGAGAGTGGCAATATAGGCAAGTCCAACATAGGTGCAAAAAATTAAGATGATACGAAGAAACAATTAATGCAAGACCAAGAGAAAAACTTAATTTCCTCACTCCAGATGAAGTCGTTTACAAAAAGACTTCGCAAATTTGCACTTGCTAATGAACTCCGCCATAATTAATAATTAAAATCATTAGTGTCCCGTTAAAATGGGACGAGTTAAACAATTAATCAAAAAGCCCCG
>ENA-OOWN01000644-OOWN01000644.1-human-gut-metagenome-genome-assembly--contig:-NODE-644-length-29174-cov-3.795906_pt1 | contig 29174 bp, 19 predicted proteins | sample MGYA00241406_ERZ501319 | MGnify/ENA primary metagenome ERZ501319 (study PRJEB25962, sample SAMEA2042734) | human gut metagenome | biome: human gut; feature: human-associated habitat; material: faeces... | reverse complement strand
CCCGAGCAACGATTTTGCGAAATGCCATATAGCTATTCCGCCCGAGACGGAGACGTTAAGGGAGTGTTTCGTGCCGAACTGGGGTATCTCCAAAGCCCCGTCGCATGCGTCTACCACTTCCTGGGCCACGCCTTTCACCTCGTTGCCGAGTACTATGGCGTATTTCTTACCGTTTTCGGGCACAAAGTCGTTCAGCGAAACGCTTCCCTCCACCTGTTCCAAGGCATAAACCTCGAATCCGGCAGCATGCAACTCCTGCACTGCCTCCATGGCCGAACCGTAATGCTTCCATTCCACGGAATCCTCAGCCCCGAGGGCCGTTTTGTGTATCTCGGCATGCGGAGGACACGAAGTGATGCCACAAAGGCAGACGAGTGCGGCGCGGAAAGCGTCGGCCGTGCGGAAAACGGAACCTACGTTGTGCATACTGCGCACATCGTCGAGCACAACGGCCAGCGGCGTCTTTACCGAAGCCTTGAACTGCTCCACGTCAAGGCGGTTCAACTCGGTTACTTTCAGCTTTCTCATAACAGGAAGCAAAATTAGGCAAATATGTTCAAAACCCTGTTGAAAAGCTGTGCAAAACCCTTTGATAAGTATTAAAACAATCCACAGAAAGCACTCAAAAGGCATGCAAAGCAAAACCGAAAAACAGCAAAAAGTGGAAAAGAGGGAAATTCTCCAGCAATTATCATTGGTTTTTCAACTGTTTTTCACAGCCTGGAGCACAAAAAAATTTTAAACACATACGTTTTGCACATATTGTGGAAAACCAGCATAAAATTACCGTACAATAAAAGAAAAACAGAGAGTTGCGGTTTTTAAGTCCTGTTGATAACATGAGGACAACAAAGCCTCAAACGTGGAAAACTAAACAGCAAAATTTTTTGACAGAAAGATTTCAACAGTTTCAACATATCTATCATCAGTAACAAAAGTATTCTTCTTAAGAAAAATATAAAATGTATGATTCTTATTGTTCATGCCTTTCGTGGTCATGCCCTTAAAGCCAAAAACAGGCATAAAAACAGGTTTAAGAGCCATAAAAAAGATTTTTGAAAGCTACTTCGTTTAATATTAGTGCTTTTTTGCGTAATTTTGCAAGCAAAACATGTAAAATTAAAAAATATAGATGGCATTAAGAAGAATTACTGCCGCCGAGGCAGCAGCATACGTAGAAAACGGACAGACTATAGGATTGGGAGGTTTCACACCGTCGGGTGTTCCTAAGGCCATTACTCCCGAAATTGCCGCCAAGGCCCATCGCGAACACGAAGCAGGGCGTCCGTTCAAAATAAACCTTTATACCGGCGCCTCGACAGGGCAGAGCGCCGACGGAATACTGGCCGAAGAAAAGGCACTCAATTTCCGCGCGCCGTATACTACTAATTCTTCTTTCAGAAAATGCGTTAACCGAAACGAAATAAAATACACCGACCTCAACCTCTCGTGTATGGCCAACAAGATTCGCCAGGGACATTACGGCGAGGTGGACTGGGCTATTATAGAAGTGTGCGCCATAGAGGAACACGGAGAAAAAGTGCGCTTTTATCCTACCGTGGGAGTTGGTATCATACCTACGATAGCACGTGTGGCAACGCGCGGAATATTCCTCGAGCTTAACCGTTACCATTCCGACAAGCTGATAGGCATGCACGACATTTACGAGATTCCCGACGTGCCTTTCCGCAAACCTATTAATATAATGAATGTGAACGACCGCATTGGCGTTCCATACGTGGAGGTTGAAAAGAGCAGGATTGTGGGTGTGGTTGAAGTAAACCTTCCCGATGAAGCAAGGGCTTTCAAGGAATCGTGCGAGACTACCGACAAGATAGGCAACAACGTGGCCGACTTCCTGCTCTGGAACATGAAGAAGGGATACATACCGAAGACTTTCCTTAACCTTCAGAGCGGTGTAGGTTCGGGAGCCAATGCCGTACTCCAGGCGCTCGGCGGGAACAAGGACATTCCCGACTTCAGCATTTACACCGAGGTGTTGCAGAACGCCTGCCTCGACCTCATGCTCGAAGGTAGGATTAAAATGGCTTCCACCTGTTCGCTTACGGTTACGGGAAAGGAACTCGAGAACATGTATTCAAACATCGACCTGTTCAAGGAACGCCTTGTGCTGCGCCCGTCGGAAATATCAAACTCGCCCGAGGTGATTTCGCGCATTGGCGTGTGCTCGATGAACACGGCGCTCGAAGTAGACATCTATGGCGACGTGAACTCCACAAAGGTTTGTGGCACCAAGATGATGAACGGCATCGGCGGAAGCGGTGACTTCACCCGCAATGCCTATATCTCCATCTTCACTTGTCCGTCCGTTGCCAAGGAAGGTAAAATCTCGGCTATCGTACCGATGGTTTCGCACATGGACCACACGGAGCATGACGTCAACATCATCATCACCGAACAAGGTGTGGCCGACCTCCGCGGCAAGAGTCCGAAAGAACGTGCACAAGCCATCATCGAAAACTGTGTCCATCCGGACTACAAGAACATACTGTGGGATTACCTGAAACTGACCGACGGCAAGTCACAGACTCCCCATGCCCTGCGTGCCTCACTGGCTATGCACGCTGAGCTGGCCAAAAGTGGAGACATGAAGAATGTAGACTGGGCACAGTATAAATAAGACATTCATACATCACCCAACAAAGAGGGCTGCCCCGGAATCACTTCCCGGACAGCCCTTTCTTCACATATAAAGTGAAGATGCAGAGAGAGTAGTATGATGACACTCTATTCCTGACCTCCTCCTAACGCCTTGTAGAGGTTAATCAGGCTTTGTATTTCAGAGAATTGGTTGGCCGTCTGCGACAGTTGCGCACTGAGCAAGTTTTGCCGGGCGGTAAGCACTTCCAGATAGGTGGTGTTGCCATGTTCCATCAGCAGGGAAGTGCTGCGGGCAGCCGTCTGCAAGGAAGCCACCTGCTTGTCCAGCAATTCACTCTTGGAACGGCTTGTCTGCCAGGCGGTCAAGGCGTCGTTTACCTCGCTGCCTGCATTCAGCAATGTCTGCTGGAAGGCAAGGGAGGCCTCTTCTTGCCGGGCACGGGCTATGCGGTACTGCGCAATGACCTGCCCGCGGGCAAAGAGCGGCTGCGTCAGCGAACCTACCGCCGAAGCCACGAACTTGCCGGGATTCACAATCATCGAACCGGCGGAGTTGGTCCAGCCCGCACTTCCGCCCAACGTGATGGAAGGATAGAAAGCGGAACGCGCCGCATTGGTTCCGTAGAACGCCGCTTCCAGTGTCCGCTCGGCCGAACGGACATCGGGACGGCAGGAAAGCATCCGGACAGGAATCCCTATGGAAAAGTCTGCGGGGAACTGCTGCTCGGCCAGCACACCGCGTTCATAACGGCGGGGTGTCTCTGCCAGCAACAAAGCAAGGCTGTTCTCCACTTGGTTTATCTGTTCTTCCAAATCAAGCACGGAAGTCTGCACCTGATAGTACGTGGCCTCCATCTGCGACACGGCGGACTCGTTCGCCATGCCCGCATTCATCAGGGCACGGGTGGAAGCAACGGTTTCCCGCCACGTCTCTTCGGTCTGCCTGGAGATGGCAAGCTGCTGGTCCAGCATCAGCAGGGTATAGTAAGTATTGGCTATCCCGGCAATGAGCTGGGTGCGCACCGCTTGGCGATAGTCCCGGCTCTGCGCATAGAGCGCCTTCGACTGTTTCTTGGCATTGCGCATACGGCCGAAAATATCCAGTTCCCAACTGGCAGTGACGGGCAGCGAATAGGTCTGCGTAGCCTTGTGGCTGTCAAAGCTGCTCACCGTGCCCTGCGGTGCAAAGGCAAAGGAGGGCAGGAAAGCAAGCTTTGCGGACAGCAAGGTGGCTTCGGCTTCCTCCACGCGGAGTTGTGCCGACTGGTAGTCGGTATTGTTCTGTAACCCCTGCCCGATAAGCGCCTGCAAGTGGGGGTCAGTGAAAAGCTCGCGCCAGTCCATTCCGCCCAAGCCACGGTTCAGGCTGTCTTCGGTAGCCACCGGAGAACCGTCGGTGCTCTCCGTAAAAGCGGCCGTTTCTTCCCCGTAGAGGCCGTCGGGAACCTCGGTAGCGGGTTTGTATTTGGTGTACACGCCGCAACTGCTGAACAGCAAACCGGCGGCGGACAATAGGATGATATGTTTCTTCATTTTTTCCAATCTGTTTTTTTATTCCGTTTCCTCTGCATAAACTCAATTCTTCGCCCGTTCGGCCTCACTTTTCTGCTTTTCGAGCAATACCTGCACATCGGCTTCCTCCTCCATCGGCGGACGGATTTTCTCCTGCAGATACTCGAAAATGATGTAGAACACCGGAACGACGAAAAGCAATGCCAATGTTCCTACAAGCATACCGCCTACTACACCCGTACCCAGCGAAGAGTTGCCGTTGGCGCCCGCACCGCTGGAGAACATCAACGGAAGCATACCGAATATCATCGTCAGTACCGTCATCAGGATAGGACGCAGGCGGACCTGGGCAGCCGAGTAAGCCGATTCCACAATGCCCATTCCCTTGCGGCGGCGCTCGATGGCATACTCCGTAATCAGAATGGCTGTCTTGGCAAGCAGACCAATCAACATAATCACACCCGTCTGCAGATAGATGTTGTTTTCCAATCCCAGTACTTTGGCAAAGAGGAACGAACCCATCAGCCCGAACGGTACGGAGAAGATGACCGCAAACGGCACCAGGAAGCTCTCGTAGAGACATGCCAGAATGAGATAGATGAGGAAGATACACACGGCATAGATAAAGACCGTCTGCGCACCACCGGTGCTGGCTTCCTCGCGTGCCATGCCACCGTACTCGTAACCGTAGCCCAACGGCAATGTCTGTTCCGCCACTTCCTCAATCACTTTCTGCACTTCGCCGGAGGAATATCCTTCTGCCGGATTCACGTTGGCAGAGATGGCACTATACAGATTGAAGCGGTTGGCCGTCTCCGGACCAAGCACCCGGTTCAATGTCACAAACTGACTGACCGGAGCCATCTCCGCACCGTTGCGTACAAACATATTGCTCAACGCCTGCTCGTCCAGACGATATTCGGGCGATGCCTGCATCATGACGCGGTACACCTTACCGAACTGGTTGTAGTTGGAGATATAAGCTCCACCGCAATAACTGCCCAACGCATCGAGCACCGCACTCGGCGAGATGCCTGCACGCTTGCACTTGGCCGCATCCACATCTACCGATACCTGCGGGAAGTTCATGGCATAAGAGGTATACGCCATCGCCACTTCGGGCCGCTGGTTCAAGGCACCCAAGAACTGCATCACCGACTCGTAGAACACCGTTCTGTCACCGCCCGTCCTGTCCTGCAGGTTCAGCTCAAGGGAGTTACCCATACCGTAGCCCGGAATCATACCCGGCTGGAAGCTGAATATCTGTGCCTCCTTCACACCGTAGAACTGGGCATTGAGACGGGCCACCACAGCGTCGGACGTGTGTTCGCTCCCCTTCCGCTCGCCCCAGTCCTTCAGACGGATGATGATGGTACCGTAGGAAGTGCCCTGACCGGACATCAGTCCGTATCCTGCCACCTTGGAATAGTGTTCTATCTCGGGAGTGTTTTTCAGGATGTCCTCCAGCTTGCTCATCACCTTCGTGGTTTCTTCCAGCGTGCTTCCCGGAGACGTGCTGACGTTCACCATGATGACACCCTGGTCCTCCTGCGGCACAAGCCCCGTCTTGGTGGTACTCATCAGGTAAACCAGCAATACGACGGTAGCCGCCAATGAAGTCCACACCATCCAGCGGTGGTGGATGAAGAACATCACACCTTTCTTATATTTGCCCAGCACGGCGTTGAACGAGGCATTGTATGCCGCACGCACCCGTCCGTTGATGCTCTTCGCACTCTTCGTACCGTCCGACGGACGCATCATGATGGCACACAAGGCGGGACAAAGCGTCAATGCCGAAATCATGGAGATGCCCACCGCCGTTGCCATCGTGACACCGAACTGCGTATAGAACACGCCCGAAGTACCGCCCATAAACGTCACGGGGATAAATACCGCCATGAACACGCAGGTACAAGAGATGATGGCCATCGTCACATCGCCCATCGCATCCTTCGTGGCAAGGTAAGGGGACTTGTATCCGGCATCGAACTTGGACTGCACCGCCTCCACCACCACGATGGCATCGTCCACCACCGTACCGATGGCAAGCACCAACGCAAACAGCGTCAGGATATTGAGACTGAACCCCGCAGCCACCAGGCAGGCAAACGTGCCGACCAGCGACACGATAATGGAAATGGAGGGTATAAGCGTACTCTTGAAGTCCTGCAGGAAGAAATACACCACCAGAATTACCAGTATAATGGCAATGACCAGTGTCTCCACCACATTGTGTATGGAAGCGAAGAGGAAGTCGTTGGAACTCATCATCGTCACAAATTCCGTCCCTTCGGGCAGGCTCTTCCTCATCTCGTCTATCTGTGCGGTAATCTGCTTGTTGACGGCGGTTGCGTTGGAGCCTGCCGTCTGGAACATCATGAAAAGTACCGCCGGCTTGCTGTCCATCTCACTGCGGAAACTATAGGTCAGCGTACCCAGCTCCACATCCGCCACGTCCTTCAGACGGAGCACGGAACCGTCACTCTGCGAGCGTACCACCGTGTTCTGGAATTCCTCCACACTCTTCAGGCGTCCGCGATACTTCATCGTAAACTGGAACACGTTCTTTGAATTCTCGCCCAGCGAACCGGTAGGCGCTTCGATGTTCTGCTCGCCCAATACGGCGGTCACATCCGAAGGGACCAGTCCATACTGCGCCATCCGTTCCGGTTTCAGCCAGATGCGCATACTGTAGGTATCACCCAGCTCCATTACGTCACCCACACCTTCGATACGTTTGATTTGCGGAATCACGTTGATGTCGAGGTAATTGGCAAGGAAGGTCTGGTCGTAGCGTCCGTCGGTGCTTACCAAAGCACCGATTTGCAGGAAGCTGGTCTGTCGCTTCTGGGTAGTCACACCGATTTTCGTTACTTCGGCAGGCAGCAGTCCCTGCGCTTTGGATACGCGGTTCTGTACGTTCACCGCAGCCATGTCGGGGTCCGTGCCCTGCTTGAAGTAGACCTGTATGGTGGCAGAACCGGCATTGGTGGCGGTAGAGCTGATGTACATCATGTTCTCCACACCGTTGATACTCTCTTCCAACGGCATGATGACACTGTTCAATACGGCTTCGGCATCGGCACCGGTGTAGTTGGCGCTGACGTACACCGTGGGAGGTGCAATATCAGGATACTGTTCCACCGGCAGCGTAAAGAGCGAGATAAGCCCTATCACCAGAATCAGTACGGATATGGAGATAGCCATCACCGGCCGTTTTATAAATATATTTCCTTTCATCTTAATGGGTCATTGATAGTTGATAAAATAGCAATCATCATTTCACTTGCGTTCCTTCGCGCAGCAGTCCGGCACCTGTGGAAACAATCTCGTCACCCACTTTCAGTCCGTCCAGCACCACGTATTCGCGTCCGTCATTTATTCCTGCCACGGTAATCAGGGTAGAGACGGCCTTGCCATCCACTACCTTGTATACCAATGTCTTGTCCTGCAACTGTACGGTGGCTTCTTGCGGAATCACAATGCAGTTCTTATACGTGGCAGGCACCACCACCGTGCCCGATGCCCCGCTATGGAGCAGGCGCGATTCGTTGGGGAAGACCACGCGTGCCACTACCGTACCCGTCTGGCGGTCGATGACACCACTGATGGACTCGATGGTACCTTTCTTGTCGTAGACGGAATTGTCGTTCAGACGCAGCTCTGCCGCCGGCATGTTCTTCAGCGCCTCGTCCATGCTGCCGTATTGGCGGGTCAGGGCAAGCAACTGGTTCTCGGTCATGGAAAAGTAAACGTACATGTCGCTGTTGTCACTGACCGTTGTCAGCGGTTGCGGCAAGCTGGGGCTGACCAATGCCCCTGCACGGTAGGGCAATGCCCCCACCACCCCGTCGCTGGGACTCTTCACTTCCGTATAGGAGAGGTTGTTGCGTGCGCTTATCTCCTGGGCCTCGGCCTGCGAGAGTTGCGCCTTGGCGGTAAGGTAGCTGTTTTCGGCAGTCTTCAGGCTGAATTCCGAAACCACTTTCTGCGCATACAGTTCCTTGTTGCTGTTATAAGTCAGTTCGGCAGTAGCCAGTGCGGCACGTGCCGCTTCCACATTGGCAACGGCCGTTTTGAGTGCAGCCTTGTAGGGAACCTGGTCGATGATGAAAAGCAGTTGTCCCCGGCGCACCTTCTGCCCCTCGGTCACACAAAGCTTCTCGATGGTACCCGACACTTGCGGATAAATATCTATGTCCTGCCGTCCGCGTATCGTTGCTGAGTACGAAGTGGAAAGCTCTTTGTCCGTCGCCTCCACTTTCATGGTAGCATAAGAAGGTTTCATTCCGGAAGCATCCGATGCCTGCTTGCAAGATGCCAAACACATTGTACAACCGACAATCCCTATCAGCCGTATCCATTTCCTGTTCAATGTAATCATACTTTTTCTCATTGTCTTTTTGTTAAAACTGGTGGCAAAAGTAGGAGAAAGGAACAACGCCATAATGACCAATTACACTCCAAAGATGTTCCTTTTTCGACATTCATCTTTTTTAAGGCTAATGAATTGTCTATAAATGATATATAGAACAAGAAAGCCGCATAATGGAACATCCCATATTTCCCATTATTCACCAACTTTGCAAAACGAAAAAGGAAGAATATGGAGAAAGGGAACATAAAAATCGTAGAAATCGCGGACTTTAAAAACAGCGAACATGTCCTTGACTATGTAGACAATGACTTTGTCATAATCAACAGTCTGGAGGGAAGCCCCTACAATGAAGATACAATAAGATTGGGATGCTTCCTTATCGCTATCTGTCTAGAAGGCTGCATCCAGTTGGACGTCAACTACAAAACCTACCAACTGGAAGCAGGCGACTTACTGCTCGGCCTTCCCAATACCATTATCAGCCACGCGATGGTAAGCCCGAAGCACAAGATAAGGCTTGCCGCATTCTCCACACAGTTCCTACAACGCGTGGTCAAGATGGAGAAGGATACATGGAATACCGTTATGCATATCCACAACAATCCCATAAAGTCTGTCGGGGAGGAAGGGGACAAGGAAATCTTCAAATTCTACCGAGAACTGCTTATGGCAAAGATAAACGACGAGCCTCATCACTATCACAGGGAAGTGATGCAATACTTGTTTTCTGCCATTTTCTGTGAGATGTTGGGACACCTCAACAAAGAAGTGAACCCTTCAGAAATGACAGTCGATACAAAAGAAAGCATCAAACAGTCCGACTATATCCTGCGTAAGTTTATAGAGATGTTGTCCAAAGACAACGGCATACACCGTTCTGTAGGATATTATGCCGATGCACTCTGCTATAGTCCCAAACACTTTTCGAAGGTCATCAAGCAGGCATGCGGACGTACACCGCTGGACTTGATTAACGAAAGTGCCATCGAGCACATCAAGTACCGGCTGAAGCATTCGGACAAGTCCATCAAGGAGATTGCAGAAGAATTTAATTTCCCCAACCAGTCTTTCTTCGGGAAGTATGTGAAGTCTTATCTGGGTATGTCTCCGGCACGCTACCGCAATACGAAAGAGGAATGATTTCCCCTACTCTTGGGGCTCACTCCGTAAAGGTCTGCATTAGGAAGCTAAACCTTAACTTTACGACGCTAAAGGTCAACTTTACGATGGCTAAACCTCAACGTATCACTTCATCACACACCGCATCCTGGAAAGCGCGTGCTTCCCTGCCCGACAGTGCATTCTGGTTCATGATGGCAAAGGCTATCTCGTGTCCGTTGCGGGCTTTAAGGTAGCCGGCCAGACAGTTGATGGCGGTAAAGGAACCCGTCTTGGCATGTACATTTCTGTGGGAAAGGGTGCCTTTCTTCATGCGGAACTCCAGTGTACCGTCCACGCCGCCAATGGGCAAAGCCTTATAAAGTTTCTGGAAAACATCCGTACGCGAGTAGGCATATCGCAGGAAAGAAACCAAGAGTTCCGGTGAAATGTAGTTGTAATTGGAAAGGCCGCAACCATCTGCCAGATTATACCTATCGGGGTTATATCCCATCTCTTTTATCAGCATGCGGATGGCGGAAAGCCCGTCCTCGGCAGAGACACGCTTCTTTCTGCTGCTCTGCACACCCAACCGGCAGAGCATGGCTTCGGCATTGAGATTATCGCTCTCCTTCATTATCTGTTTCACCACATCCTGCACGGAAGTTTCATAGGAAGCCATCCGCACGGAAAGACTGTCTTGCCGGAACTCGCCGAAGAGGTAAGAGACTTCCGCTTCTGCCGCCGGAATGCACCGGATGCCTCGTGCCTGCAACCGTTCCATAAAGGTATGCATGAAGAAGTCCTGCGAAGAAAATATATTGACCGTACCTGCACGGCGGGCATCGACGTTGCCCGTCACGGTGATGTTGTTCCCGTTCACCAGCCAGTCGCGCGACACACGGAAACGTCCGGCAGAAGGGGTACGGCTTTGGGTCTTGTTCGTCAGTGTATAATAGGAAGAGGCGGGAGTGCATTCAAGGCGTGCGCTGTCGCCCCGTTCGCCGGGTGTGGCGGTAACCTTCACCACTCCTTTATTCAGCATCAGCGGTGAGAGGTAGGGCTGGAAGGAATAGGGAGTATCATCCCACAACCAGCCGCTGCCCCAGTACAAGGAGTCTTTCATGGAGACATCTCCATACACCTTGCCTTTGATGACAGAGAAGGGGAAACGGGCCACGGCAGCCACCAGGGAATCCAATGCCTCTTCATCAAACTCCGGGTCGTAACCGCCTATCACATACATATTCCCCTGCAAGGTATCGCGCTCAATGGTTCCCTGATACCACACTTCCGTACGGAACGGCTCGTCGGCTTCGGGACGGGAAAGGGCGGTAATGGTGGTCAGCAGCTTCATAGTGGAAGCGGGACGGGAAAGCTTGTCCGCCTGATAGCCGTACAAGGGCTTGCCGGCAGTCAGGTCATAGACCGAAATGGCCACATTAGAGCCTGCGGGAAGTTTGTGTTCTATCAACGCATCAATCCGCGCAGAGAGCGGCTTCACCGGAGTTACCGTCTCTTGGGACCACAATGGGAGCAGGCAGACGGATAAAATTAACAGCAACAATATCCTTTTCATAAATATATTTATCTTTAAAGGCAAAAGTACGACAATCTTACAAATGAACAATAACCAGGTAGTCTTTTCATAAATTATATCCAGCCATCCATCTTAATATTCCTTTAAAAATACTACTTTTACATAGGCAAAATCTCCCAGTTACTATCACTCTAAAATTGATGTACCATGAAACTACAACTTACAATTGCCAGCTTTACAATATGCCTCCTTTTCTCCCCCATGCTTCGGGCACAAGAATCTCCGCGCATTGTCAGTTATGACTTAACCGTACAGATTGATGTACCGAACCGACAGGTCGAAGTAGGCGGTTCGTTTGAAGTTGATTTCCAGGACAGTGACTCAATCTCGTTGGTACTATGGCGCCATGCCCGTATCGACACACTACGCCACAGCAGCCGGGAGATAACCTACCGTTTCGATACGCTTGCCCCGGCACCTGCCCAATTCATTCCCGACGGACGGACCTTGACCCTCTACCGGCCGGCAGGAGCCGATGACCGCTGCCGCATAAATACCCGTTACACACTCTACATGCAGGAAGTGCAGGGCCCTGCAAAATCATTCAATGACCATTGGATTGAACTTGGTTACTATACGGGATGGTATCCTGTCTGCAACGGTAACCGGGCAGATTATTCGCACTTACGAATCGGTATCACTGACGGTTATACGGTGAGCGGTTCAGGTATTATTTCCCATACAGAAGAAGGGATGTGGGAAATGGAGCAACCTTGGGAGAATTTCGACAATGTTATCCTGGCTTCACCCATGCTGAAAAGCCGCCGCATCAATGATAACGGAACTACCATTGAACTTATCTATACAGACTTCCCGGATGCCGGTGCAGACTCGGCACTTCAATGTTGCCACAATGCCTTGAAATTCTTCCGACGCCTTTATAAAATTGCGGGAGATGAGGATATTTACATGAAATTCCTGCTTTCAGCTTCCGGTACCTCAGGAGGGTACAGCCGTAAAAATTTCATTATGCTCAGTTCCCGAACATTCAATGAATATGTACTCAAGAACACCGCCCACGAAATCGGCCACTTCTGGTGGAACAAGGCTCCGGTGGAATCTTGGCACGACTGGCTGAACGAATCTTTTGCCGAATTCAGTGCTTTGCAATACATACGCCACGCCCGCGGCGAGAAAGCCTATGCCGCTTACATCGACGCCTATCGTAAGGAAACACGCCATATCCGTCCTATCTGGGGTATTGACCGCAACGACCGCGAAGCGCATCTTGCCCTCTATAGGAAAGGGTCAGTACTACTCGCCGACCTGCTTGTCCGGGTGGGTGAAGAACCTTTCTTCAACTTTCTGGCAGGTGTCATCCAAGCCCATATAACAGACACATCGGCTTTCCTGGATTTTGCAGAAAGCCGATTGGGGCGTAAAAACCGGGTCTGGATTGAAAAGCGGTTAAAGGAATAAACACCTGATTATTCTTCAACTGTTCCTTTCGCCACCGGCTTCTCAAAATGAGTGCCGCACTTCCTGCATACATACTCCCAATGCTCAGTGCCCGGAGGTGCGGCCGACAATGCCGCAATAACAGCAGCCACCACAGCACGCACCCGATGGCTCTTCTTCAGCACAAACTTAATCTCATCCGAACCGCAATGGGGGCAGTACCTCAACTGTTCCGGAATCATCTGGTTCCGTTCAAGCAGACGGAGGGCATTGTCATATTCGTCCTCATAGACAAATATATCCACTCCCGTGACATCACGGACATATCCGCGCATCACGGAAGACATGTTTTCATTATGCAAAACAGACGCAATGCCCTCATTCTCCAAGGCACCCTGAATGACGTGTGCCTGGAAGGCATCGTCGCAGGTGATTAGCTTTACGGTTTTCATCTTTTATGTTTATATGAAACAATAGTCATGGGTTCTACAATGCCTCCTTGAATATCTCTCCCACCGTGGGGTGCGGAAAGACAATCTTCTTCCATTCATCGGCAGTAAGTTTCAGTTCAATAGCCATGCCTGCCAGCGTGATGATTTCCGAAGCGGGATTACCCAAAACATGTGCCCCCAATACGGTATCGTCACTGCCCAACAGTAACTTGCAGACACCGTTCACACCTTCGTTCTCGGCGACGAAACGGCCACTATAGGCCATCGGCAGCTTTACGGCACGATAGGCAATGCCTCTCTTCTGCAGGGATTCTTCTGTCTCGCCCACACCGGCTATTTCGGGATTGGTATACACCACGCCGGGGATGGCACGATAACTCATAGTGTCCTTCCGGCCAATGATGGAATGTATGGCTACTTCCGCCTCGCGGACGGCTGTATGCGCCAGCAAGGAATATCCCGTCAAGTCGCCGCAAGCATATACTCCGGGAACTGAAGTCTGCATCTGTCCGTTGACAAAGACATTTCCGCGCTCCGTTCTTTCCAAGCCCAGATTCTCCAATCCGAAGCCTTTCATTACCGGACGGCGCCCGACACTCATCAGAAGCCGTTCGGCAACGACGGAACCGGGACCGTCGGCTGTTTCATAATTCACCTGGATAAGGGAAGAAGCTTCGGCAGTATCCGGCATGACAGACACTACTTTTGCACTCAGCATGAACTTGATTCCCCGCTTGGCGTACTCTGCACGGAGCATACCCGCCAGCTCTCGGTCCATACCGCCTCCCAGTATCTCGTCCAGCATCTCGACGACGGTTACCTGCACTCCCAGGCTGTTGAAGAAAGAAGCGAACTCCATACCGATGACACCGCCGCCGATGATGGCAAGCGAAGCGGGCAGTTCCTTGTTATCCAGTGCATCACGATGGGTCCAGTAAGGCACCTTGTCTATGCCGGGAATGGCAGGGACAAAGGTTTCGGAACCGGTGCAGAGCAGCAGGTTCTCGCATTCGTAGGTTTCTCCGCCGCACTCCACATGATTCTTGTCCGTCACTGTGGCCTCTCCGCTGACAATCGTCACACCATGGGCAGTCAGCTTTCCTTTGATTCCCAATACCAGCTTGCGTACTACCTTCTGCTTGCGGGCAATAATCTTGGGCAAATCAAACGATACTTCGGGCACACTGACCGCATACTTCGAAGCATGGCGGGCTCCGTCATAGGTCTTGGCCGAATACAACAAGGTCTTGGTAGGGATACACCCTTCATTCAGGCACACTCCACCGAGACTCTGCTTCTCAAATAGTACGACACTCAATCCTACTTTTCCGGCAGCTTCGGCAGCAGTATATCCCGCAGGACCTCCACCGATAATGGCAACTTGGTATTTCATGGAATTAATGGTTAGTGGTTAATGATTAGCGATAATTTGTGCGCAAGTTAATAAAACCCGTATTATCCGACAAAAAAGAACACTTCTTTCTTTCGGAGAATACAGCGTAAAGAGGAAATAATTATCTTTGTCGTGCAGCATTTACAAAGAATGCCACGTCCAATGGACATAAATCAAATAATAACCAACATGAAAACGACTGACTTATTCCAACCCATCCTTCTGTTCGCTCTTTTTCTTTGCGGCCTGGCTGCTTGCAACAACGACGATGACCTTCGCCTCTCACCCATGCAGGAAACTACCATGGACGGCGATGCCTCCACCCTGCAGATAGACCTGACACGCAGTAACTGGCGCATTGCCTCCATCACCACCCTTGGCGGAACCACAATGGTAGACACCAACAACCGCCCCTTACAGTTGGAAGGCTTGGGAAGCCTTCACTTCCGCTGGTTTGACCTCACCCGCGAGAACGAAACCCAGCTCACACTAAAGACTGAAGATAATTTCGACGGAGAAGAACGCGGGCTTATCCTCAACCTTGAGATGAAGACGGGCTTCTACAAAGAACAAATCACCATACGGCAAGCGCCATGCGAGAATTTCTATCAGATAGAATCCATTGAATACAGCGTGGGAAATAATGACGGGGTGGAAGAAGCCGGGACGGAACCCGACAAGAGTACCTATAAAGATGAAACTATGGGCAACACAACCGGAAAGCATGACCATTATCCGTTCATCAACAAATGGACAGAATACGCATTCTTGCTCAACGACCACTCCAACGATGTCTTCAACTGGATAGACCCGAAGAAACGCAGCATCTACCTGCCCGACCGTATAGAAGACGGAAAGGTGGTGATGGGGCAACAACAGCTATTCTTCCTTGCCCAAGGCAAGTACTACAAAGAAGACGAATTGAGATATAAACATTTTGAAGTAGACATAGTAGGTATGAAATGGAACATATACACTTCAACCATCTACTACAAACGGCTTCAAGTGACATTCACCGCCACTCTTTCACGTCCCGGTAGCGATACAAAGAAGGTACTCAAGGGTAAATTCATGCAGAGATACCCTTATGACTGCTCGGAAATACATCACGAAGTAAAGGATTCTTTAGAAGATTAGAGTCCGGTGTCTGTCAGACAAGACTCCACCTCCTCCCTGCTCAATGCCGGAGCTTGCCCATCGGCAAGCTTGCGGCATACCAACCGACCGGCCGCCAGCGCTTCCACCTTTGTTGCAAATGGCAGGCGACCGCTCAAAGCAGGTATAAAAGGTTGATATATCAGGGTATCGGCTCCATGCAGCACCACGTAGCCGTAACCGCCTTCCACCTCCATCACCCGGCATTTCAACTCATTGCCACCGCCGGCAGTATGACCCGAACAGCAAGAAAGGCATACCGCCATCACAGCCGGTACACCTATCTTTATCATCATAAACATCAGCTTCATAAGTTCCGTTCAGTTATGGGGCGAATCAGACTTCCTCTTCCTCATCGGGTAGAAGTTCGTACACATCATCAAAGTAGCTGGTACCACTTGTTCCCGTCAGCACAAAACCACGTTCGCCGGTAGAGAAACCAACGGCAGCCCTGCGCGAAGAAGCACCGGAAGGATAATTATGTACATCTGTAATGGGGGTAAAGTCGTCATCGGAATCGCCGTACCATAAGTCCTTGTCAGGGTCGTACAGCCAGTAGTCGCTGCTCAAGGAAGTGCTGTTACGTATTCCCGTAGCCACAAATCCCCTTCCACCGATGACGAAGGATACGGCTTCGGACCGTGTGATGGCGTAGTCATCGTCATAGTCATTGTCGGAGTCCGTATCGGCAATGTCACGCAACTGGGTCCAGTTGCTTCCGTCGAACTTCCAGAAATCCACCAGGTCAGTACTGTTGTTTCGCCCGCAACAGATGTAGGCCACCTCATCGATGACGAATGCCGTACCGAAGTAGCGCTTCTCGCCTCCATACCCGCTCACCGCTTCCCATTGCGAACCTTCGGCGCCATTGGGGTTGAAACGGTAGAAGTCCATCTTGTAGGCACTCTCGCTGCCGGTAGCGTCGCTGTTGCAGCCCGTACCGACATAGCCATATCCGCCTATACTGAAAGCCAGGGCACCGTCGCGTACTCCGCCTTTGAAGTCGTCTTTCCGTGTCCAGGTATCCGTGGCAGGGTCATACTCCCAGGTATCTGCTACACAGTAGGACGAGGAGCCGTCCTTCACGGAACCGGTCGTAATGTATCCCTTGCCATTCACGGCAAAGCCCACAGCAGCCTTGCGCCCGGCAACGGGCATGTCGGCACACTGCGTCCAGCTGTTCCGGCTCATGTCATACTCCCAAAGGTCGTTCAGGTAATCCTTGTTCGCTCCGTAGAAGCCGCCACACAAATATCCATAATTGCCGATGGTGAAGCCGGAGGCATAAGCGCGGTACACACCGTTATAGCTGGCTTTCTTCATCCACTGCCCCTGAGTGTATTCATCCTCGTCCGTACAACTGCCGGCAATGCACACGATGGCCAGCAACATTATTCCTACCAATAGTCTGTTCATTGTTTATTATTTTTTTAATGATTAAGCTTTATACTTCCCACTTTCCAAAACAAGAAGCTGCGGGAGGTCCTTTTTGTCTGTCCGCAAAAGTAAACCACCGCAACCACACCGACAAAAATAACCGACGAACAGTCCGAAATTCCCGTTAAACGCCTTTACCGATAAAAACCGTCCGAACGCCGATTTTTGTAGGAAGATATAAAAGTTTTGCCTTTCCTTTGCCGCCAACTAAAAGAACAGAAATGAAGAAGTCATTGTACAGCTTATTCGCAGTCCTCGCTATCTTCTGCGCCTGCCAGGACGAGAACTCGCAGCTTGGAAAGAGCCTCGTGGAAAGCTCCTTCTATAATGTATACGCAGACACCTGCTCGGTAGACATCAGCACCATCCTGCTAGACTCCATAGAGACCCGGGGCGACAGCATCTGCCAGCTAGGACATTACCGGAGCAGCGCCTGGGGAGAAGTATCCGCCACCTACTATGCCGAATACTCCACGTCCGACTTCACCCCCAACACAGACTATACCTATACCCTCGACTCCCTCGTACTGCGAATGATACCTTCGGGCCATTTCTGGGGAGATACCCTGACGCAACAGCGCATCTCCATCTACCGGCTGAAAAAACCTATCGTGCTGGACAACGACGAGGACCTTTACAACAGCACCGTACTCCCGACGGAAGATGCCCCGCTCTTCAGCTTTACCTTCACCCCCTGCCCGGGGCGGAAGAAGGAAGTAAGCGTCCGCCTGCCCGACTCATGGGGACAACAACTGCTGAATGACCTCGTGGCCCAGGACGACTACTTCGATACCCAAGACAAGTTCAAGAAGAAATTCCCCGGACTGGTCTTTGTTCCCGAAAACGACGGGCAGTGTATCACCGGATTCATGGTGAACGACTCTGCCATGAGCATCAACCTCCACTATCAGGAAGTCTCCAACCAGCGGACCGGACAAGTGCTGACTTTCAGTGTAAACACCGACTATGCCTATACCGGTATCCGGCACGACCCCACCGGCACCCACCTTGCTTCCCTGAAAAGCGGAATAGAGAACCTCGTCCACTCCAGCGACATGGGTTGCCTGGCCTATATGCAGGGATTGACGGGTTACTACAACCAACTGGAATTCCCCTACCTCAACAGCCTCGGAAGTGCCGGACAGATAGTCTCCATAGAGAGCGCCACACTCTACCTCTATCCTCTGGCCCGGAGCTACAACGAAGTGAGCCAGCTTCCCAATGACATCCGCCTTTATATCACGGACGAGAACAATGTGCTGGAGGACTACGTATACGGCAGTGACGGCGTAACCGTACAGACCGGCGACCTGACCATCGACGAGATGTACGGGAAAGAGACCTACTACTCCTTCGACCTCACCGAATTCATCCGCAACAACTACGGCACTTCGGGCATCAAGCGGCAGAAACTGCTGATGAGTCTGACAGACGAAGAAAGCACCACCACCTTCAACCAGGTCATCTTCACCAACGACCCCGAACAAGAGAGACAATGCAGATTAGACGTAAGATTCAAAATATACAACGAGCAATGAAACGCCATTACCGGATTCCCCTGCTGCTGTGCAGTCTGTGTACGGCAAGCCTCACCGCCGTGGCCCAGAACACCACCAACCTGCCTACCTCCATGTACGGAGTGGGCGAACTGAGTGCCGGCGACGGCGGACGTTATGCCGGCATGGGCAACGTCGGCATCGCCCTGAACCGTACCGGATTTCTGAACACGCTGAATCCCGCAGCCATCACCCGCATGGACACCGCCTGCTTCACGTTCGATGTGGGTGCGTCGGCCTCGTATGCCCGCTACTCCTTCCTGAGCGAACACAGCTCCAACTTCACCGGCAATCCCAACCGCATCAGCATGAGCTTCCGTGTCCTGCCGCGCTGGTATGCCCTTGTAGGTGCAGCACCATACAGCAGTGTGGGCTATGTCATCCAGACCGAAGAAGAGATAGAGGGAATGCCCGGCAACTACACCTACTCGCTCTTTGAGGGTACGGGCGGACTATACCGGTGCTACGTCACCAATGCCTTTGCACTGAGCAGGCAACTGTCGGTCGGCATCAACCTGGGGATGATAGTGGGCACAATGACACAGAGCGAAACGCAGGAAAGCGCCGTCGTAAAGTACGAATCCTCCAAACGGGCCTTTTATGCGGACTTCGGCATACATTACGAATGGGGTGCGACCGGACAACGGAAGTGGGCGGCAGGGCTGGTATTTGCTCCCTCCCTTCCCATCAGCCACGACAATACACTGACTTACAGCAACTCATCTACCAGCGAGAACCTCGATAAAGGATACCACAGCCGTACACAATATCTGCCCATGCACCTCGGCACCGGCCTCAGCATAACCACCGAACGCTGGGTGCTGACCGCCGACTACAACTACCTGGACTGGAGCCGCAACTCCTCCTCCTACACTTCCATGAAATACGAGAACCAGCACAAAGTGAACCTGGGAGGCAGCTACATTACCAAGCCACGTCTGGCACGTTCCACCGAGCTGATGGGCGGAATAGGTTTCGGCAACTCCTATATCAATCTGAAAGGCGGGAAGATGCAGTATCTGGAAGCCAGTGTAGGGGCGAGTTTCCCCATCCGATACTCCTATCTTTCGCTGGGCGCCACCTGGCGGAAACAGCTGAACACACGCAGCAATCTGATGCAGGAAAGCCGGTTCAGCCTGAATCTGAACTTGACGTTCGGGGAAAGGATTTCGAGAGCAAAACTAAAGTAATACAAGGTTCCGGTTCACCACAGATTACACGGATTTTACACCGAATGATTATCATTTGTTGGATCTATATATGCAACGCGTTGCATATATAGATGCAGCACGCTGGAACTATAGATCCAACAAACAAAGTATATAGTATCTGAAAACAGGGTATTACAACACTGCCAGCCTGGACACATACCCTTTCACCCTTTCGCGGTAAGCATCGCCAATGGGGACATCCTTCTGCTCGATGAGCAATGTGCTGCGCCCGATGGCGCTGATGCAGTCCATGCGGACAATAAAAGAACGGTGTACGCGGATAAATTCATCGGCCGGAAGTTTTTCTTCCATATACTTCATGCTACACAAGCTCAAGATAGGCTTAGGGGCATCTTTACAGAAAATCTTCACATAATCGCCCATACCTTCTATATAGTTTATCCGTTCCAGGTCGAGCCGCATGATGCGGTTGTCACACCGCATGTAAATCACCTTCGGAACCTCTTCCGGACCTTGCCTTTGCTTGGGGGCGGACGTACCTGCATCCTGCAAAGAGAACCAGCGTGCCGCTTTGCTGACAGACTGGAAAAACGTGGAGAAATTGAGCCCGTCCATCAGATAGTCCAACGCATCCAGACGGAAACATTCGGCAGCATAGCGGTCGGTGTCTGTAATGAAAATGACACGAGTGGACGAGGACAAGAGCCTGCAAAAATCCATTCCGTTGATTTCACCTTCTTCCACCGGATAGATGCCGACAAAATAAACTTCCACTTTTGTCTCATAATAATCCTTCAGCGCTTCAAGAGGATTGCCGTACTTTCCGTGCAAAGAGAGAAAAGGAACTTTGCCGATATACTCTTCCAATCTTCCGGCAATCTCCGGGTCCGCATGCAAAATGGCACAATTCAAGTTCATATCCGTTTCTTTTTTACATAATGGACGCTGCCACATCCAAAAAACTGCAAACAGAAGAGCTAAAATTAAGCTTTATTTATGATTCAAAAACAATCTGCCTCTACGGAAAGACTATATTATCAGGAAAATAAAGTGCTCACTATGAATAGTTTCAAAAAAATAAACTTATCTTTGTACGTACATCCTCACAAAAAAGTAAAGGCTATGAAACAACAGAAACTATTCCACCTCGTATTGTCCGCCATATTGATTGTCTGCACGACCGGCTGTTATGATAAAGACGAAATTAAAGATGCTGAAAAATATCTGTTCAAAGATATTCAATACTCTTTTGAAGAAGAAGGGGATGGATTCAGTACCTATGATGTAGAACTCCCGCCTTTCATCATGGAAAACAATTTGAACAGCAGTATTACCACCACAAACTCCCCCTTTGAAGACACATGGCAGGAAACCACCTTCCAAAGCAACGACCCCGGAGCATTTGCATGGATGGGGGAAGAAGACATATTCGTCAATGCCCCTTACATGTTTGGAGATGAACTATCGTTAAGCGGGACAACAATAAAATATGGCAGCGAAACAACAAAAGCCAAAGGTCCAAACAGCAGTACTTCCACCATCAGCATACCACCTCACTGTCGGCTCATCATAAAAGGAACACTACACTACAGCAAGCTTGTAGCTACCTATACGCTGACATTCGTAGGTGAATATACAAAAACGGAAAAACAGATAAAGGGAAAGTTCATACAAACAACTCCGGAAAGCTACACAGGAGACATTACCATGGAACCGATAACGGCAGATTAAAACGGAATCGCATACGTGGGCACACCCTATTGCTCACCCTCTCCGTTCCTCCAGTAACCGGATAAACTCCTCCTCCTTGACGGGAAGAAGCACTGCACACTTGCCCTCGCCATATTTCACGAGCACATAGCGCATCACCGCAAACCGCCCTACCTGCATGGAAGAAGCACGCTCCACAGAAGTGATGTCTTTCATCAGAATTTCCTTACTCCGGGAGAAACGGCCGAAGGACAGCACCAACTTCCCGTCGGGCGTTACGGTATAGGTGGTATGAATCAGCTTCTCGATAATAACCACCAGCCAAAGCATGAAAATAGCAGCCGGAAACGGAGACTTGTACCAAAGCATATAGACGGCGAGAATACCTATCAGGATGAGGAACAGATACTGCCCCATAGCAATGCGCGCATGAAAGATTCGATTCATTTTATCTGATTTTTGCCGCTAAGGTACGTATTTTTATGATAACAACTTCTTCATCAGCATCTCCATTTCTCGAACTTCCATCACATTCAGCTTGCGGCAGACCGAAGCACATAACAATTCTACCCGTTCCGGCGAAAAATAAATCAGTTCTGCAATCTCCTTTACAGACTGTCCAAGAGCTACCAGCATACATATCAGTTCTTCATCCTTATCCACCTCCGGAATAGACTGATAAAGTTTCTCTAAAAAAGAAGGATAATGAAAAATAAAGATTTCACGGAATACAGCCTCACGAGTTCCGGACAACAAAGCCTCCGAAGCATTGGGAGAATCTTCCGAAATCATTTCGCGCAAAGCTCTGGCAATCTCCTGCATATTAAAAGGTGTCACTGTTTTCTTTGTTTTCATTGTATCTTATTTCACCATTATACATATTTACAATCGTTTTGATACAAATTTGCAAAATATGCACAACCTAACCATAAGAATACGATATACAATCTGATATACAATTTCATATTATATTTATTATCAAATAATTAACAAGAAACAAAAAACAAGTCCATTGTTGTAAATTTTAAATTAAGAAATTATATCTTTGCCTTACAAAACAAACAGTCCACAAAATATGAATGCCAAAAAACTTTCATTTTTACTTCTGATTCTCGTAGCTGTAGCCTGCACCAACCGCTCCACCTCTTCGGAACAAGACGAAATGAGGCATTGGAACAATGTCCTTCAACAAATCAATGCCTTACTACTCGAAAACAAAGCGCGACAAACGTTGGATCTTGCCAAACAGACCTTGCCCGAAATCCTGGAATCGGCAGAAAAAAACGGAACTACAGATACCCTGATTTACTATGCCCGCAAGATATTTAATGCCTGCGGGAACAATTACATAAACACCAAACAATACAAAGACGGCATCGACTATATGGACAGCATTGGGAACCATCCCCTCATCCGCGAACATTGCCCGCACGAACTGCTGAGCTTCAAGGCCGGACTGAACCAACTGTATGGCAATAACCCGGAAGCTGTCCGACTGGCAGAAGACTACCTCCAGTTACCGGTCTGTACCAGTGCCAATGACTTTATCCGGCAGGCAGAAATCATAAGCGGTGTCTACATGTACTCCGGAAACAATCTACCCAAAGCCATCCAAATCTTGGAAAAAGCAATAGATGTCTACCGGAAAGGCGGAAACTTCCCGAACATGCTGCGGATAATGTCACGGTTGGGCATCTATTACCACCTCAGTGGCGAATACGAGAAAGCTATAGCCACTAACCAAGAAGCCATAGCCACTTACAACGACAGCATAGCACCTGGAAATGTAGTGATTGCCTACGGAGAACAAGCTAATCTCTACGCCGAACTGGGTATGTACGACCAGGCCCTGGAAATGAACAAAAAAGCCCAATACTACTCCATGCTGAAAGACAGCTTCGGACTGGGAGACTTGTACCGCTACCGTGCCCAGATCTTTCGTAACATGAATCAAAAGGACTCTGTATTCCACTACCTCAGGCTGGGAGAAAAGTTGTCAATGATACAAAACAGCTTTAAGGGCGTATTCGTAAACAAAGTAGAAACGGTAAACAGTTATCTGGACTATCCCGACTCTTTGGAAAAAGCACTGCAACTTGCCCTTAGCATCTGTCCCGATACCGTGCGGATGCCCCAATGGGCCAAATACCAACTCAACCTCCACCTAGGCCGGGCCTTACTGCAAACCGGGAAGGAGCAAAACGGCATACACCTGATAGACCGGGCTGCACAAGACCTCATCAACATGAAGTTCATGGAAGGCCGCGATGCCAACGAGATATTAATGGATTACTATCTGGCCAAAGGCATGAACGACGATTTTGCTCGTTGCTACATCCGTAACCGACAGTTTGCCGATTCTCTGGACAATAACGAAAAGAAACGTGCTGTGGCAGCAGCCAACATCCGGTTTGATGCCAACCAAAAAGAGAAAGAAAACAAACTGCTCTCGGCACAAGTGCAATGGCAGCAACAGCAGTTGTTCTACAACATCTGCATCTCCATTACATTACTGTTGCTACTTATCACCACTACAGCCTATTTCATCATCCGAAGGAAGGCCAACCACCAGCTTATAGAAAACAACAAACGGGAAATACAGACCCTCATTACCCGGCAGCAAGACCTGAACCGCCGCAACGAACAACTGACGGAAGAAATAGAACGGGCCATGGCTACCAATAACCTCAACTCCATTCGCCAGCTCACCGTGCAAAGCCTGCTCAGCAGGGAAGATGAGAACACATTCCGCCGGTCGTTTGCCACCATACATCCTTCTTATCTGCCCAAGCTCCGCGAAAGTTATCCTCAACTGACCCGCAACGAAGAATTGCTGGCCATGCTCATCTGCATGAACCAAAGTACCGACGAAATAGCCCTTATCATGGGAATCAACCGGAATAGTGTAAACGTAGTCCGTTCGCGCATGCGCAAGAACATGGAATTGCCCAAAGAAAAATCCCTGGATGAAGTATTGAAACAATACCTTACATAACAAATAAAAATAAGCCCGCTTATTTTGCTCTACGTTTGGTTTACACTATCTTTGCAGCGTTTAATACACAAAACCTATGGTAAGAAAGTTCGATTTTCTCGTTATCGGCTCCGGACTTGCCGGTATGAGTTTTGCGCTGAAAGTAGCGCATAAAGGAACAGTAGCCCTCATCTGTAAGGCAGGTTTGGAAGAGGCAAACACTTATTTTGCACAAGGAGGTATCGCCTCTGTCACCAATCTGGCCGTAGACAATTTTGAAAAGCATATCGAAGATACCATGATTGCGGGTGACTGGATAAGCGACCGTGAAGCCGTAGAGAAGGTGGTGCGCAATGCCCCCGAACAAATCAAGGAGCTTATCAAATGGGGAGTGAACTTCGACAAAAAGGAGGACGGAGAGTTTGACCTGCACAAAGAAGGCGGCCACTCCGAATTCCGCATCCTCCACCATAAGGACAATACGGGTGCAGAGATACAGACCAGCCTCATTGAAGCTGTGAAGCAACACCCCAACATCACCGTACTGACCGACCATTACGCTGTGGAAATCATTACCCAGCATCACCAGGGAATCATCGTTACCCGCCACACCCCCGGCATCAAGTGCTACGGTGCCTATGTGCTGAACGAAGCGACGGGCGAGGTGGATACCTTCCTTTCCAAAGTCACCATCATGGCAACGGGCGGTTGCGAAGCCGTTTACCGCCATACCACCAACCCGCTGGTGGCCACGGGAGACGGCATTGCCATGGTCTACCGTGCCAAGGGAGCAGTGAAAGACATGGAATTCATCCAGTTCCATCCCACAGCCCTTTTCCATCCGGGAGACCGCCCCTCGTTCCTCATCACCGAAGCCATGCGCGGTTATGGCGGCGTGCTGCGTACCAAAGACGGAAAAGAATTCATGCAGAAGTACGACCCGCGACTCTCACTGGCCCCGCGTGACATCGTGGCGCGTGCCATCGACAACGAAATGAAACAGCGCGGTGAGGACCATGTGTATCTGGACGTCACCCACAAAGACCCCGAAGAAACCAAGAAGCACTTCCCTAACATATACAAGAAATGCCTCAGCATCGGTATAGACATTACAAAGGAATACATACCGGTAGCCCCCGCCGCCCATTATCTCTGCGGTGGCATCAAGGTGGATTTGGACGGACAGAGCAGCATCCGCCGCCTGTACGCCATCGGCGAATGTTCGTGCACCGGACTGCATGGTGGCAACCGTCTGGCAAGCAACTCACTGATTGAAGCCGTGGTTTATGCCGACGCGGCAGCCAAACACGCGCTGAGCGTACTGGAACGTTATGACTTCAACGAAGACATTCCCGAATGGAACGACGAAGGTACCATTTCCACCGAAGAACGTGTCCTCATCACACAAAGCATGAAGGAAGTGAACCAGATTATGGAGGCATACGTAGGCATCGTGCGCAGCAACGTCCGCCTGACACGGGCATGGAACCGCCTCGACATCCTCTATGAGGAGACCGAACGCCTCTTCAAGCACAGCAAGGCATCGCGCGAGCTGTGTGAACTGCGCAACATGATCAATGTGGGCTACCTCATCACCCGTCAGGCGATGGAGAGGAAGGAAAGCCGGGGACTGCACTACACGCTCGACTATCCGCATCCTGCCAACACGGAGCATTGAGCATAGCCTTCTACGGAATAGTATAAGGGCGACCCACGCGGCCGCCCTTTTATGTATCCGGACGTCGCGCGTCCGTCTGAAACTGCATGTTTATGCAATATGACGTCCGGACATGTCCCTGCAACGGACGCGCAAGGATGTTAATCTGTTTGGTACAAAGGAACTTGTATATAAGGGAGAAAGCTCATGCAGCGGGTGTCCATCTCTATGTAAGAGATGAATTTGATAACAATAACAGTGGTTTAGGTTTCGAATCGTAGAACGAAAGGGGATTGATACTTCATAAATTTCAGGACTGTGCTCTAAATTCTTTAGGTTTATTACTTGCTTTTCTGATATTATTGCATACTTTTGCAACCATTAGTGTATCTCTTACATAGAGATGCATATAGAGAGACCTTATAATATTACAGTTTCACCAAAGCAAAGGAGAGATTATATGAAGAGAAGATTCTTTCTGTGGCTCGCTTGCGTGTTCCTCAGCGTAGGCGTAGCTTTGGCTCAGACCACAGTGACGGGAACAGTGGTTTCCGCGGACGACGGTCAGCCGGTAGTGGGAGCGTCCGTATTGGTCAAAGGCACACGACTGGGTGCCGTCACCAATATCGATGGCAAGTTCACGGTGGCAAACGTGCCCCATTCAGCCAAAACCTTATTAGTGTCCTTCATCGGCATGCAGACGCAAGAGGTCGCCATCCGTCAGGGACTCATCCGTGTGGAACTGAAGGCAGACACCAAGCAGCTCGATGAAGTGATGGTCGTCGCTTTCGGTACACAGAAGAAGTCGTCGTTCACCGGGTCGGCAGCCGTGCTCGGCTCGGAAGAACTGTCGAAGCACGTGACGACCGACGTGACCAATGCCCTCGTGGGCAGTACGCCGGGACTCCAGCTGCGCGGCGGCATGGGCACGCCGGGCGGGTCGGAAGACACCAAGCTCCAGATCCGCGGTGTCTCCTCGCTCTACTCGGAGACCAAGCCCCTCATCATCGTCGACGGGGCACCCTACAGCGCCTCGCTGAACAACATCCCGCAGGAGGACATCGAGTCGGTGACCGTCCTCAAGGATGCGGCTTCCGCTGCCCTCTACGGTGCGCGCGGTGCCTCCGGTGTCATCATCGTCACGACAAAGACCGGCAAGAACAAGGTCGCCCAAATCAATGTCGACATGAAGTGGGGAGCCAACACCCGCTCGGTGCAGGACTATGAGACCATCGCCGACCCGGGGCTCTACTACGAGACCTTCTACGGACAGTACTACGGCTACTTCACCGACCGCGGGTCTACCCCGGCAGAGGCAAACCAGAAGGCGAACAAGTACGTGCTCAACCACTTGGGCTACAACATCTACACCGTGCCCGACGGAGAGCTGCTCATCGGCGCCGATGGCAAGCTGAACCCGCACGCCACGCTGGGTCGTTCCTACCAGGCGAACGGAGAGACCTACTACCTGACGAACGACAACTGGCGCGACGCTGCCTACCACACCGCCTTCCGTCAGGAGTACAACGTCAGCGCGTCGGGAGCGATGGACAAAGGCTCCTTCTATGCGAACATGAACTACCTCGACGAGGACGGCATGATCGAATTTTCGGGCTACAAGCGTCTTGCCGCCCGCTTCAAGGCGGACTACCAGGCGAAGTCGTGGCTCAAGCTCACCGCCAACGTGGGCTATACCAACTCGACCACCCGGTCGAACCCGAACCTCAGCGCCACCGCGTGGAACAACACCAACCTGATGTACTACACGTCGCTCATCGCGCCCATCTACCCCATCTACGTCCGGGTGCTCGACGCGGACGGCAATCCGCAGGTGCGCACTGACAGCCACGGCAACCCGCAGTATGACTACGGCGTGGCAGCCACCAACTATCCGGGACTGTCGCGTCCGTTCCTCTCGCCGGGAAACCCCCTGGGCGCAAACCGTTACAACGACTACAAGAGACGGCTCAACAAGCTGAACGGCACCTTCATGGCGGACGTCACCCTGACCGACTTCCTGAAGTTCAACGCGACCAGCACCCTCGACTGGAGCAACCGGAAGGACTCGGAGCTGCAGAGCGGACTCTACGGTCCCAAGGTCTCGGTCAACGGACAAATCGAGAAGAAGGCAAAGGAAATCATCGAGCAGAACCATGTGCAGACGCTCACCTACTTCGACCGCTTCGGCAAGCACAACGTGAACGCCCTGCTCGGTCACGAATACTACGACCGCAAGACCACCTGGCTCTCCGCCTACGGCATGGGACTCTTCTCCGAGGCAATCCCCGAGCTCGATGCCGCAGCCAAGAAGGCGGACGCCTCCTCCTACACGGAAGAGTACAACGTCGAAGGCTACTTCGGAAGCGTACAGTACAACTACGACGACCGTTATTTCGCCTCGGCATCTTACCGCCGCGATGCGTCCTCACGCTTTGCCAAGGACCGGCGCTGGGGCGACTTCTGGTCGGTGGGTGCAGCCTGGCTGATTAACAAGGAGGCATTCTTTCACGCCCCCTGGGTAGACGAGCTGAAGCTGAAGTTCTCCATCGGCCAGCAGGGCAACGACAACATCGGTGAACGGACGATGGCGATGAGAGGGTTTGCCTTCACCGACATGTACAACCTCGTTGCCGCCTCCGACTCACAGATGTCAGCCACGTTCTGGCGCATCGGTAATCCGGAGATTACCTGGGAGACCGCCACGAACCTCAACATCGGTCTGGAGTTCTCCCTCTTCAGCGGACGCCTGAGCGGCAGCCTCGACTACTACAACAAGACCACGACTGACCTGCTCTTCTGGCTCTCCGTCCCCGAGGCGGCTGGGTCGCGCGGCTACTACGGCAACGCCGGTGACATCCGCAACTCAGGTGTCGAGCTGAGCCTTGTCGGCTCTCCCGTCCGCACGAAGGACGTCGACTGGAGCCTGTCGTTCAATATCGCACACAACAAGGACAAGATTCTCCGCCTCCCCGCCTCGAAGACCGCGCTGACCGGCGGCTTCATCGAACAGGGCTTGTGGTATGTCGAGGGCGGTCCCATCTACAACAAGTTCCTTCC